>Ga0163179_10000010_pt1 | contig 216003 bp, 155 predicted proteins | sample AtlANTMetagenome_FD_109643 | JGI IMG/M metagenome (GOLD analysis project Ga0163179, IMG submission 109643) | Marine eukaryotic phytoplankton communities from the Atlantic Ocean - Atlantic ANT 2 Metagenome | ecosystem: Environmental > Aquatic > Marine > Oceanic | place: North Atlantic Ocean...
ATCGACGTGCTCTCGGCGTCGCTCAACGACAACAAGATTGCCTGGTATGAGAACACCGACGGACTCGGGAACTTCGGCCCAGAGCAGGTCATCTCGACCAACGCAAACGGCGCCCTCAGCGTCTTTGCTGCAGACGTCGACGGCGACGGCGACGTCGACGTGCTCTCGGCGTCCAATGACGTCGGCACCTCCAACGACAAGATCGCCTGGTATGAGAACACCGACGGACAAGGCACCTTCGGCGCAGAGCAGGTCATCTCGACCAACGACGTGGACGGTGCTCAGAGCGTCCACGCCGCAGACGTCGACGGCGACGGCGACGTCGACGTGCTCTGCGCGTGCCATTACACCACGTTTTTCACAAGCATCAACAAGTTCGCCTGGTACGAGAACATCGACGGACTCGGAACCTTCGGCGCGCAGCAGGTCATCTCGACCACCGCCCTCGGCTCAAAAACCGTCTTCACTGCAGACGTCGACGGCGACGGTGACCTCGACGTGCTCTCGGCGTCCCAATACGACGACAAGATCAGCTGGTTTGAGAACACCGACGGGCAAGGGAGCTTCGGACCGCAGCTGACCATCTCAGCAAGCGCGGACGCCGCCCAGAGCGTCTACGCAGCAGACGTCGACGGCGACGGCGACATCGACGTGCTCTCGGCATCTCTCTTCGACGACAAGATCGCCTGGTATGAAAACACCGACGGTCAAGGGACCTTCGGCCCAGAGCAGGTCCTCTCGACCAACGCGGACGGCGCTCAGAGCGTCTACGCCGCCGACGTCGACGGCGACGGCGACATCGACGTGCTCTCGGCGTCCAGATTCGACGACAAGATCGCCTGGTACGAGAACCTGAGCGCGCCGACCCCCGAGACGCTCGGCGACGGCTGTGGCGCGACGGCGCCGACCTTTCCGACTCAGTCGGTCATCTCAACCAACGCGGACGGCGCGTGGAGCGTCATTGCTGCAGACGTCGACGGCGACGGCGACATCGACGTGCTCTCGGCGTCCGGGACCGACAACAAGATCGCCTGGTATGCGAACACCGACGGACTCGGGACCTTCGGCGCGCAGCAGGTCATCTCGACCAACGCGAACGGCGCCCGCAGCGTCCGCGCAGCAGATATCGACGGCGACGGCGACATCGACGTGCTTTCCGCGTCTTTAGTCGACGCCAAGATCGCCTGGTATGAGAACACCGACGGACAAGGCACCTTCGGCTCACAGCAGATCATCTCGATCAACGCGAACGGCGCTCAGAGCGTCCACGCCGCTGACGTCGACGGCGACGGCGACGTCGACGTGCTCTGCGCGTGCCATTACACCACGTTTTTCACAAGCATCAACAAGTTCGCCTGGTATGAGAACACCGACGGACAAGGCACCTTCGGCGCAGAGCAGGTCATCTCGACAAGCGCCCTCGGCTCAATCGCCGTCTTCACTGCAGACGTCGACGGCGACGGTGACCTCGACGTGCTCTCGGCGTCCCAATACGACGACAAGATCGGCTGGTACGAGAACACCGACGGGCAAGGTAGCTTCGGATCGCAGCTGACCATCTCAGCAAGCGCGGACGCCGCTCAGAGCGTCCACGCCGCCGACGTCGACGGCGACGGCGACGTCGACGTGCTCTCGGCATCTCTCTTCGACGACAAGATCGCCTGGTATGAAAACACCGACGGTCAAGGGACCTTCGGCGCGCAGCGGGTCATCTCGATCATCGCGGACGGCGCTCAGAGCGTCTACGCCGCCGACGTCGACGGCGACGGCGACATCGACGTGCTCTCGGCGTCCAGATTCGACGACAAGATCGCCTGGCACGAGAACACCGACGGACTCGGAACCTTCGGCCCTGAGCAGGTCCTCTCGACCAACGCGGACAGCGCCGGCAGCGTCTATGCTGCAGACGTCGACGGCGACGGCGACATCGACATCCTCTCCGCGTCCGCACTCGACAACAAGATCGCTTGGTACGAGAACGACGGCGCAGGCCCCCTGAGCCTCAGCGCTGATTCCCTTGTGATCGACAGCACCTGGGAGCTTGAGGCCGAAAACGTGCAGGGCTCGGTCGCCGTGTTCTTCTTCGGCGACACCGCGTGGAACCTCCCGCTCGATGTACTCGGAGCACCTGGCTGCACGAGCTACACCAACGGCAACTTTGGCGCCTTCGTGCAGCTAGCCTCTAACGGGACCAGCACCATGTCGCTAGCTGTGCCGAACAACCCCGCGCTCGTCGGCTTCGAGTTGACCGCACAGAGCACCTGCGCGGGGTCGAACGCGCTCGGGTTCTTGACGTCTAACGGCCTGCGCGCGACCGCCGGATACTGAGCGCGACGCATCAAGGCCGCGGCGACCGCATGCTGCGTCGCCGCGGCGAGCCCATGAATTGTCGCCGTCGGTCAGCTTCGCGCAGCGACGCGTGTCACGCTCGCGCTACCCGCGACAGCAAAGGCGCGGGGATCAGTCGCGGTTGTTTAGGCTCATCAAGAGGATGAGCACGTGCTTGAACAAGAGCACCACGTCCGTGAACAACAGGATCGCCGCGCTCATCGCCATGTTGGCGGGCATCCGGTGCAGGATCTGGCTGGTGTTATAAGCGACGTATCCTGCGCACATCAGCACGATCGCCGCGGAGAACCAGAGCCCCAGCGAGAAGCCAATTAGCCAACCGAGCAAGCAGGTCGCGAGCAGGCCCCAGCCGAGCATCGACAGCGCGCCGCGCATCCATGAGAAGTCGGCGCCGGTCCAGAGCACGTAGACGGTCAGGCCGCCGAAGATCAGCGCGGTCAGAGCGCTCGCCTGCGTGATGATCTCGGGGCCCTGAAGCTGGTCGGCGATCAGCACGATCGGAGCGACCAAGAAGCCCATCAGCACGACCCACCCGCCGAACGCGAAGACGTTGGCCGGACGCCGCTCGGCCAGCGACTGCACCGCCATCGAGCCCGCTAAGAAGACCCCCATGTAGATCAGCCAGCCGAACTGCTGGCCGTAGATGAGCCGCGCGACGTCCCAGGCCAGCTCGTTCATGGCAGGCACAACGGCGCACCCGTAGAGAGTGGCTGCGAAGCCAAGGATCCCCAGGAACAGGATGCCGTAGACCTTCTTCAAGAACTCGGCGCGCTCGTTCGCTGCGGCGAACGCCACCGGCGGGACCTCGAGGCTGCGGTATGGGTTGTGATCGTCCATACCCCGATCCTAACGCCTCGCTCTCCCCAGGCGAACATCTCTGCACTTGAACCTCGCCGACCTCATCGCGATCCTGCTACCCCGCGAAGCGCCCACCACATCCAACCCCCAGCTCTAGACCAACAGCCCACAAGATGTCTTCCACCGCCGAGAAGCACACGTTCCAAGCAGAGGTTAACGAAGTCCTCTCGCTCGTCGTCAACTCGCTCTACTCACACCGCGAGGTCTTCCTCCGCGAGCTGATCAGTAACTCCGCCGACGCGCTCGACCAGCTCAACTTCCGCGCGCTGACCGATCACGCGCTACTCGGCGACGACAAAGAGCTGCGCGTCGAATTGGTGCGCGACGACGAAGCAGGCACGCTCACCATCCGCGACAACGGCGTCGGCATGACCCGTGACGAGCTGATCGAGAACCTCGGCACCATCGCGCGCAGCGGCAGCAAGAAGCTGATGCAGTCGCTGAGCGCAGAACAGAAAAAGGACGTGTCGCTGATCGGCCAGTTCGGCGTCGGCTTCTACTCGGCGTTCCTGGTCGCCGACGCGGTGACCGTCACCAGCAAGAAGGCCGGCAGCGACGAGAGCTGGACCTGGAAGAGCGAGGCCAAGGGCGAGTTTGAGATCACCGAGGCAGGCCGCGAAGGCCGCGGCACCGAGATCACGCTGCAGCTTAAAGACGACGCCAAGGACTACGTGCAGGAGTGGCCGGTCCGAGAGGTGGTGCGCAAGTACAGCGACTACGTGCGCTGGCCGATTCGCATGGAGGTCGAGCGCACGACCGGCGAAGGCGAGGAGCAAAAGACCGAGAAAGAGTGGCTGACGCTCAACCAAGCCCAGGCCATCTGGACGCGCTCGAAGAGCGACGTCGAGGACTCCGACTACCAAGAGTTCTACAAGTCCCTGTCGACCGACTGGAACCCGCCGCTGGCGTGGACCCACTTCAAGGTCGAGGGCACCCACGAGCTGACCGGGCTGCTCTACCTGCCTGAGAAGGCGCCGTTCGACCTGACCGACCGCAGCAAGAGCGGGGTCAAGCTGTTCGTCAAGCGCGTGTTCATCATGGACGACGCGCAGGAGATCGTGCCCGAGTGGCTGCGCTTCGTGCGCGGCGTCGTCGACAGCGAAGACCTGCCGCTCAACGTCTCCCGCGAGATCCTGCAAAAAGACGCGACCACGCGCTTCATCAAGAAACAGGTCGTCGGCAAGACGCTGACGCTGCTCGAGGAGCTCGCCGCCGAGGGCGCGACCGAACGCGAGGTCGAGGGCTCCGAAGAGAAGCAAACCGTCAACCGCTACGAGCGCTTCTACGGTGAGTTCTCACGCAACCTCAAGGAGGGCGTCTACCACGAGCATGACGCGCGCGAACGCCTCGCCAAGCTGCTGCGGTTCCACACGACGCACGGGGACGACGACGCCATGACCGGCCTCGCCGACTACGTCTCCCGCATGGACGCCGAGCAGAAGTCGATCTACTACGTCGCCGCCGACAGCCTGCCCGCCGCGCAAGCGAGCCCCCACATCGAGGCGCTCAAAAAGCACGGCCACGAGGTCCTGCTGATGACCGAGTCCATCGACGAGTGGGTCGTCGACGCGCTCCGCGAGTTCGACGGCAAGCAGCTGGTCTCGGCCGCCAAAGGCGCGCTGGATCTGCCCGAGAGCGATGAGGACAAGAAGAAGAAAGAGGAGGCCGAGAAGGAGCTCGCGCCGGTGCTCGAGCGCGTCCAAAAAGCGCTCGACGACCACGTCAGCGCAGTGCGCGTCACCGACCGCCTGACGGACTCTCCAGCGTGCCTCGTAACCGCCGAGGGCGGCATGAGCGCGCGGCAGGAGAAGGTCCTGCGCGAAGCGGGTCACGACGTCCCCGAGCAAAAGCGGATCCTCGAGCTAAACGCCGGGCACGCCGTGGTCCAGAAGCTGCAGGGCCTAGAAGACGAGGGCCGCTTCGCCGACTGGTCGGCGCTGCTCTACGACCAAGCGCTGCTCGCGGAGGGCTCGCTACCGACGGACCCTGCCGCGTTCAGCCGCAGGGTCACCAGCCTCATGAGCGGTGACTGATCATGACTGAGCTGACCCCTGAGCAGATCGTCGAGCGCCTCCATTGGCGCTACGCCGTTAAGAAGTTCGACGCGGACAAGAAGATCCCGGGCGATGTTTGGGACGCGATCGAGCAGTCGCTGCTGCTCGCGCCGTCGTCGTTCGGGCTGCAGCCGTGGAAGTTCATAGTCGTCGACGATCCGGAGCTTCGCGCCAAGCTCTGCCAAGCCTCGTGGCGCCAATCACAGGTCGTGGACGCCGACCGCTACGTCGTCTTCACGGCGCTCCGCACCACCACCGACGACGACGTCGACCGCTACATCGCGCGGCAGTGCGAAGTCCGCGGCGGCGAAGTCGAGGCGCTCAAGGGTTACCGAGACGTGATCGCGGGCTTCTTGGTCAAGGGCTGGGCTGCGAAGGACCTGTTCGGCTGGAACGCCCGACAGGCCTACCTAGCGCTCGGCCAAATGATGACCGCCGCCGCGGCGATGGGCGTCGACACCTGCCCGATGGAGGGCGTCGACATGGCCGCTTATGACGACCTGCTCGGCCTCAAGGGCACCCGCTACGCGACGCTTTGCGCGTGCGCCGTCGGCTACCGCGCCGACGACGACAAATACGCCGGCGCGCCAAAGGTCCGCTACACGCTGGATGAGATCATCGAGCGCCGTTAGCCGCGCGCTAACAGCGGGGCGAGCCCCTCGCGCCACCGCGCGAGCTTCTCTTCGCGCCTCACGCCCGCGTTCGCGGGGCTCGTCGACGGCATCTGCAGCAGCGGCAGCTCGCGCAGCGCGGCGGACAGCTGCGGCAGCACGCGACGACGATACAGCTGGAACGCAGCGCCGCCGTTACACAGCACACGCTCCACGCGCGGATGCCGCTGAAAGAACGCGTCGAAGTCGTGGACCTCGATCGAACCCGGCTCGATGTCGCTGTCTAAGCTGCCCTGACGTTCGCAGCGCGCTAAGACGTCCCAGAGCGCGACGCCGCTGCTGTTGAGCGCCTCCAATCGACCGCCATACGAGAGGTCTGCCTCAAACCCGAACAGCTCAGTCATGATCGGCCAGAACAAATTGCGCGAGTGCGCGTAGTAGCGCTGCGCCTCCAGCGAGGCGACGCCGGGCATGCTGCCAAGGACCAGCGCGCGCGCGTCACGCCGCGCGACTGGCGGAAAGCTCGAGACCGAGACCACGAACCCAATCTATGCCCGCGTCGATGTGGTAGGAAGGAGACATGGCAACGCCGACCTTTCACCGTCGACTCCTCGACTCCCTGCCGGGCGACGAAGACTCATCGCCGCGGTCTCGCGAGGTCCTCGGCGCGTGCTGGTCCCGCGCGCAGCCGACGCCGGTCCGAGCGCCGAAGATGCTGCACTGGTCAAGCAGCCTCGCAAACGAGCTTGGCCTCTCGCCCGAGCTGATGCAGAGCCAGGAGGCCGCGGACGTGCTCAGCGGCAACGCGCTGTGGCCAGGGATGGCCCCTTACGCGGCCAACTACGGCGGCTACCAGTTCGGGCACTGGGCCGGGCAGCTGGGCGACGGCCGCGCGATCGTGCTCGGCGAGCTGATCCGACCCGACGGCGAGCGCGCCGAGGTCCAGCTAAAGGGCGCCGGACCGACCGCATACTCGCGCGCCGGCGACGGCCGCGCGGTCTTGCGCTCCTCGCTGCGCGAATACCTCTGCAGCGAGGCCATGCACGCGCTCGGCGTCCCCACGACCCGCGCGCTGTCGTTAGCGCTGACCGGCGACACGGTCGTGCGCGACATGTTCTACGACGGCAACCCACAAGGTGAGCCAGGAGCGATCACCTGCCGCGTCGCGCCGACGTTCTTACGCTTCGGGAGCTACCAACTGCCGATGTCTCGCGGCGACGCAGACCTGCTGCGGACGCTGGTCGACTTCACGTTGGAGAATTGGTTCCCTGAGTTCGCGGGCCAAGGCGCCGACGGCTACGTCGCGTGGCTCAAAGAGGTCTCGGCGCGCACCGCGCGGCTCGTCGCGCACTGGCAAGCCGTCGGCTTCGTGCACGGCGTGCTCAACACCGACAACCTGTCGATCCTCGGCTTGACGATCGACTACGGACCCTACGGCTGGACCGACGACTTCCAGCTAGGATGGACGCCCAACACCACCGACGCGCAGCAGCGCCGCTACGCGTTCGGCAACCAGCCGGGCGTCTGCCTGTGGAACATCGCGCGCCTCTGCGAGGCGGCGCTGCCGCTGCTTGACGGGGAAGAGTCGTTAGCAGAAGCGGTCTTGGACGACTTCCGAAAGACCTACGGCGAGGCCGCGATGACGCGCTTCACCGCCAAGCTCGGCCTGACCCAGCACGCCGACGACGACGACGCGGCGCTCGTCCAAGCCGTGTTCGAATGGCTGGGCAAAGAGGAGACCGACATGACGATCTTCTATCGATCGCTCGCGGACGTCGTCGAGCTGACCGAAGCTCCCGCCAGCATGCCAGCCGCGACCGCCGCGGCGTTCTACGGCGAGCCCACGAGCGGCCACGTCGACGCCGGCGTCGCGCTGCTCCAGCGGTGGTGGCACAGGACCAGAAAGGAGCCGTCGACACCGGCGGAGTTGGCGGCGGCGATGCGAGCCACGAACCCGAAGTTCGTGCTGCGCAACTGGCTGTCGCAGACCGCGATCGAGGCCGCCGAGAAAGGCGACCTGAGCGTGCTCGAGCGGCTGTTTGACGTGATGCAGCGCCCGTTCGACGAGCAGCCAGAGCACGACGACCTCGCCCAGAAGCGGCCTGAGTGGGCGCGCCACAAGCCTGGCTGCTCGGCGCTGTCTTGCAGCTCTTGACGCGCAGCTACTTGCTGTCGAGGTGCGCCCGGATCTGTCCGGCGACGCCCGCCATCAAGTCGTTAGGGACCGGCACCGTCAGGTTGTACTGCTGCAGCACCCAGGCGCCGCCGCGTCGGACCAGCACCCCGCTGCCGCGACACTCGCCGTAGCCAGCGTTGTCCAACGCCTCATCAAACCACGCTAGCTGCCCCCCCGGCGCTAGCGTCACGTGGCGCTCAAACGGCACATAGGTCCACGCTGAGTCGCGCTGGAAGTATGGCATCGCGAATGCGCGAAACTCGTCGCCGGTCCAACGCTCGGTCGCGTCCGTGCCCAAGAACACCGCGTCTCCCGGGAAGATCGCGAAGTAACGGGCTTCGTCCCCGACCGCGGCGGCGTCGTGGAACGAGTCGAGCGCGCGCGCGACGGCGCCGAGCGCCCCCTGCTGCGCGCGCTCGTCGTGGAGCGCGCGCACGTGCGCCGCGAGGCTCGGGGCGTCGACCGCATCGAGCGTCACGACCCGCCTGGCGCGCAGCCGCCGCACGTCGGTGAGGTCGGCCGCGCGCGCCGCGCCGAACACTGTGACGCTCTGAAACTCGTGGCGCTGCGCGAGCAGCGAAGTCAGCGCCGGCGCCGATCGGTCTCCGATCAGCGCGTGCAGCGCGCCCTGATCGATGCGATAGCGGTGCCGCAGCGCATAGAGCGCGTTGCCGAGCGCGTCGGCGTCAGGCCGACCATCGAGCCGCGCGCACGCGACGCCGGCGGCGGCGACCGCGCGCTGCCTCGCGGCGTCGGCTTCGGCGTCGGCGGTGCCCCAGAGCAGCGCCATCGGCACCCACTGCCCTGCGCGAACGCCCGCGGGCATCTCTACCTGCACGAGCTCAAGCCCCGCCGTGACGCCTTGCTGCGAAGACGCACAGCTCGTGCAAAGCGCCAGCGCGAACCCTGAGATCCAGTTGCGTGTGACCATGCGCGCATCATAGGCGCGCCTCGCCGCTCAACGCACGCGCAGCAGCGCCTTAAGCTCGTCGCTAAGCGCGGGGGGATCTGCCAAGCCGAGGTCCTTGAAGTCCACACGGTACGTGAGCACCGACTGGTCCTTCTTCGGCTTAACGCGGGGGAACCCTCGCCTCCACTCGATGGGCCCGTCAGCGTCGTCGTCGGCCTCCTCTTCTTCCTCTTCCTCCTCCTCTTCCAAATCGCCGCCCCCGAAGCCGATCTGGATCGCGACGTTCCCCATCATCTCGTCGCGCTGATACGTCTTAGACGCCAAGCGGACGAGGTCTCCGCTCTGCTGATCGATGAAGAACGCGACGTAGATGTCGAGCTCAGGCCGCGGCGGCTCGAGCCCCATCCCGCCGAGGCCGCCCATGACGATCATCCCGCCGAGGCCGCCGCTGCCGCTCGGGATCGCGCCTGAATCCGCGAACTCCAACGCGTCGTCGCCAGCAAGCTTGCAGGTGAGGATGGTGCACTGCTTGCCCTTGAGCTTGCCAGCCTCGACGTGCGCGACTACACGCGCGCTCTTCGGCAGCCGCTTGAAGACCGTGATGAAGAAGTTCGGGTCCAGCGTGAACGGCGCTTCGACCCCGCCGGCGAGCTTCGAACGGCGCAGTCGCCACCCCCCCTCGACCTTAGCGAGCATACGCCCGCCGGCGCGCACGTAATCCCTCCCGTCGGCGTCAGCCCAGACCAAGGAGCGATGCCAGCCCCCTTCAATCGAGGTGTCGTCCGGCCCGAACGGGATCCCTGCGTTACGCAGCATCGCGTCATCGCTCGCCTCCGTAGATGAGAAGCGGCCGCGACCGTACGCGATGAGCTTGTCTAAGGCCGTGTCGACGAGCGCCATCGCTCGGTCCGTGTTGGCCGCCGGCAACGCTGGCGACTGCGCTTCGGGGGCGGGCGGCGTGGGGTCCTGAGCGCAGACAAAGGCCGCGGCGCAGACGAACGATGCAAAGGGGCGAAACATAGATCTTCTCGGTGGCTTCCGTCGGGTGAGGCATCGAGGAAACGGTGCTGATCGCAGAGAACTCCCAGCGATGACGCCTCGCCCGACGCCAAAACCGTCGCCGCCTTCAGCGCGCTTCGCAAGAGGTGAGCACCCCTTGGAAGAACATCTTCGCCGTCCCGAGGGGCTGGGCCCGATAGGTCGCGTCGATGCCATAGAGCACGACCCGCCCGTCGCCGACCCGCGCCTCGACCACCCCGGCCTTGCCAGCCAAGCGCTCCGTCCCGATCGCCCAGCCGCTCAACAGCGTGTCCTCGGCTCGATACGCCGCGACGACGTCGATCGAGGGGGTCGGCTTGCGCACTTCTAAGATCGTCGCTGTGCGATAGAGCATCGCGGCCATCTGCTCGCTCACGCCGCGCGCTAGCGGATGGCTGGTATCTACGTCGATCGCGAGCAACGAACCCGGCACATAGTACTCATCACGCGTCGCGCGTCGCTCCGGCACCATGCCTTCGGCGTCAGGATCGACGACGTGAACCCCGACCTTGATCGGCAGATCAAAGTGTCGGATCACCTTGTCGACCTCGCGACCGAGCGCCAACAGCGTGCCGCCCTGCCTCACGAACTCCCGGATCGCCGGCAACGCCGCTTCGCCGGTCAGCTTTGTCGCGCGCGCCTCCAAATCGCTCCAGTCCTCGAACGCTGGCAGCGCCCCACGCAGCTTGTCAAAGTCCGGCGGATTGCGTCGGCGGCGCGCCCGCTCGAGGTCACGCGGGCCCGGCAGTCCGGTGTGAAAGATCAAGACGTCGAAGTCGCGGCGCAGGTCGCCCTGCTGGACCCGATCCCCCCACACGGTCTGCACCGGGAACTCGAACTCCTCAAGCAGCCAGCGGTCCCAGCCGGTCGCCATGTGACCGCCGTAGACATCAAACAGCCCGATACGCGCCTGCCGCATCCGCTCGCCAGAGAGCTCACCGTTGCTGGCGACCGCCTTGACACCGAGCTCCTTGGCAGCCGTCGCGAGCACCTCGCTCGCCTTAGGAGAGACCAGGACCTCGTAAGCGCCGCCGCGGCGGGCGCGAACGTCGCAGCCGGCGTCGAGCAGCCGGTTGACCGCAGTCACCGTATGGATGTCGTGCGCGTCGAGCAGCCAGTAGCTCCCCGCGGGCGGCAGGCTGCGCGACGTAAACGCAGGTAAACCCACGAGCGGTTCGAAGGGGCCCTGGATCGCCTCGTAGCTTCGCTCGATGACGACGTCCATCTGCATAGAGAGGGTCCACCCCGCGGCGTCATACGGAGGGATGGGCTTACCGTCGCGCATATCGTCTGGGTGCCACTGCGGCTCAAGCATGTCGAGCACGTGCGCGCGATACGGCTGATCGCAGCGGATGACGAGCGAGCCCGCTGGCATGACTTTGCCGTTCAGCGGGAAGGCCTCATCAGCGACGTGCATGTCGACGCCGCCGCGCCACAGCGTGCGCGCGAGGCGCGTCGCCGCCGACCAGTCCGGCTGATCAAAGGGCAGCACGTAGGCCCGTGGGTCACGCCAAGCCGGGTCCGAGAACACCGAGTCATCGTCACGTCGCTTCGCCTCGGCGACGAGCCGAGGCGTCACCGTCCAATGGTCCTTGCGGCCCTTCGCGATCGCGCGCGACGCCATCGTGTACATCCCTAACAACAGGTCGTCGCCGAACCGCGCGCCGTAGTCCAGCATCGCGAAGTTCGCGGTCTGCAGATACTCGACCGTCTGTCGGGCGTGCCATAGCTGAGAGCCGACCGGCTGCGGGTAGTCGTGGTACGGCAGCCTGCGCGAGAGCGTCTGCGAGATGCGCGTCGGCTCGGGTTTGCCGAACGACTCCGTCAAGATCCCGATCATGTTGTGGAAGTACGTCGTCGAGCGCAGCCCGCCGTTCCACCACGCGGAATACGACGCGCCGCTCCGCGAGATCACGCCGGGCTTGTCTTCGAGCGCGAACCGGTGGTTCATGTGCGCGCTGACGATCTCGATGCCGCGCACGACCAGCGGGTCGATCTGGTAGTTGAACGGGTCGCGGAACGGCGGCGTGTAGATGATCGTGTTCCGCGGCGCGCTCTGGTGGTGGTTGTACATCACCTGCGGACACCAACCCCGATAGAAGACGCGGCTGATGTTGCGCGCCTCTAGCTGGTTGAGCGCGTAGAAGTCGCGGTTGTTGTCGTGACCGACGTAGCGCTGATAGAGCACCGGCGTCTGCGTGCTGCGCGTCGCCATGTAAGCGTTCGCGACCAGCTCGTAGCCGTCAGGGTTAACGGGCGTCGCGAGCAGCACCACGTTATCCAAGATCCGCGCGACCTCAGCGCCGTCACCCGACGACATCCGCCAAACCAGCTCGATGATGTTCTGCCCAGCGATCGTCTCGGTCGCGTGCAAACCAGCGTCGATCCAGATGACCGCGCAGCCCTCGGCGGCCATCGCCTCGGCCTCGGCGCGGCTCATGTCGCCAGGGTGCGCCATCCGGTAGCTGATCTCGCGCAACCGGTCGAGGCGCGCGTGGTTCTTCGGCGACGTGATCACCGCCATCACCGTGCGCTGGCCGTAGCTCGTCGGGCCGATGTCGGCCAGCTTGACGCGGTCGCTCTGTGCCTCGACGGCGCGGAAGTAGCGCACCATGTCGGTGTAGTTGATCAATTTGTAATCCGCGCCGACCTCGTGCCCAAAGAAGCCCTCCGGATCGGGGACCTGCGCAGCGGCCACCTGCAGCGGTAACAGAGCAGCGATGAGAGACGTTGCAGGGAGACGGCGCCAGGTCATGGGCGCTGATGCTACGCGCTAGACAGCCCAGGCGGCGCCTGCGCGAAAAGGGTGACAGCTTGGTGACATGCACCTGCCGGCGCGCAGCGGCTGCTGCCCCAGGGGGCGCAGCGTCCGATAGACCCGGAGTCTCGGTCTGAGACGCCAGCAGGGGCCGACTCCCTTGACAGTCGATCCAGAACGAGCGACTCTAATTCACGCGCTTCATGGAAGGCTCGATCAGAAATCGTGCGACGCGCCCGGCCTCATGGGTCGCGCTGCTCGCGCTGCTCCTCGTCGCGTTGACGGGTACGGTCGAGTTGCGTACTTGCAGCGGAAGCTGCGAAGCAGCGCCTGCTGCCGCGTCATGCTGCGTCGACGCCGACGCGTCCAACGACTGTTGCGGCTGCTGTGAGAGCCCCGCGGAGCGCCCCGCGCCAGCAGACGACGAAGACGGAGACAGCGGCTGTTGCACCACCGTCGACTTCGACGTCGACCAGGCCCCGAGCTCCGCCGCGACGAAGTTCTCGGCGCCGACGCCCGAGATCTGCTGGATCGCGCCCCTGCCGGCTCTAGCCACGCGGGTCTACGAGTCCGCGCGCCCGTTCCACTTCGACCGCGGCCCACCACGGGTTGACGAGCGAACGGCGCTGCGCGCCACGCAAGTGCTGCTGATCTAGACGAACGCGCCCTGAGTTGACGTTCTCGCCGCGCGTTACGCGCCGATCGTCGACGAACCGCTCCGTTCGCTAGATCCAAGCACCGTCATGTCGACACAATCACCGCTGTTCTTCACCCTTATCCTGCTCGCCGGGTGCGTCACGTATGACCGCCAGGACGCAGCGATCACGACTATCGCTGGCGAAGTGGACGCCCTCGAGGGCGGCTCTTTCGCGTTCTCCGAAGCTGCGGCTTTGACCTTAAGCCGGCACCCGGAGGTCCTCGCGGCTCAGGCCCGCGCGCGCGCCGCCGGGCTCGCGAGCACGGTGCCGTGGACGATCAACAGTGAATGGCGAGGGCGTAACGAGGCGATCGGCGCGATGCTAGACCCGATCGCGATCCTCGGCGTAGGACCGCGCGGCGCGGAGATCGAGCTCGCTGACGCGCAGACCGAGCGAGCCGTGACCGAGCTCGCCGTCGCGCGCTGGCGATCGCTCGCAGAGCTCGCGGAAGCCTACGCGCTGCACCGAACAGCAGCGCGCCTGCAGCCGCCCGAGCTCAGTGAAGTCCACGCCGACGCCTTCGACCGCGCCGGGCTGGCGAGCACGATCGCGGTGGCCATGCTCCGCGCGGCCGAAGCACGCGCGCAGTCCGAAGGGGTCGAGCTCCAGCGCCTCACAGACGACCAGCTAGCCCGCATGCGGCACCTGCTGGGCCTCCCGCCGGCGGCGACCGTAACGCCGCTCCACGACGACGGCCCTGTCGCGCCAAAAGAGTTCCGCGCACAAGACCTGCTGTCGCGCCCAGACATCTCGCTAGCGGCAGCGCGCTTCGAGGTGGCCGACCGCGAGTTCCGCCGCGCCGTCGCCGCGCAATATCCAGCGCTGCAGATCGGCCCCAACGTCTCGCTTCGCGGCGACCCGCTGCGCGCGATGGGCATGCTACGCCTCCCCGTCGCGATGGACGGCCTCGCCGCCGCTGCGCGCGAACGGCGTACAGCAGCACGCCACGAGATCAAAGACGCGCTGCTAGAAGCGCGGCTCGAGGCGGAGACGGCCGGCGCGGAGCGAGCGGCCGCAGAGGCGACGAAGATGACCGCTCAAGCCGCGCTAGAAGCTCAGCGCGCGGCGCTGTTAGCCGCGCGCGTCTCGCTCGACGTCGAACCAGACGCCTTTGCGAACTACGCCAAGACAGCGAACGAATACGTGCAGGCGGTCTCCCAATACCGCTCGGCCGCAGCAGCGCTCGCCGTCGCAGAGGTCCGCCACGCGGTCGCCTACGGGTGGCCCAGCCGCGGCCTTGAGGAGGACCTACTATGAGCGACATCGACCTCTCAGCGCTTCGCATCGACGAAGCACAGGCGGCCGTCCCAAAGCGGCCGATCGGCCCGCGCCTGCTCATCGCCGCCGTCGGCGCGCTCGCCGTCGCGGTCATCGCCACCTTCGCTTGGCCGCTGCTAACTCCTCCGCGAACGGTGCGCATGGCTCCGATCGTCGCCGCAGCCGACGGCGCTGCGACACGCACCGTCGCCGCGACCTCCGAGGCCGTCGGGTGGGTCGAAGCAGATCCGTTCCACCACATCGTCCGACCGCTCGTCAGCGGCCACGTCCAAACATTAGACGTGCTCGAAGGAGCGACCGTGGCCAAGGACGAGACCGTCATCGCGACGCTGGTCAGCGCAGAATTGCAGGCCGCGCGCGACCGCGCCATCGCCGCGGTGACAGAGGCAGCAGCCGCGCTGGCGCGCGCTAACGCCGACCTCGTGCTCGCGGGCAAGCGCTTGGAGCAGAACGCAGAGAACGAGCTGCGCGTCGCCGACGCTAAGGCTCGCGTCGCCGCGGCCGCCACGAAAGCTACCGCCGCGAGCGCGGAGCTGCGGCGCACCGAGGCCCTCGCGAAGAGCGCCGTGGCCACCGCAGCCGCGCAAGAAGCGCTCGCGGCTGCGGGCCAAAGTCACCCAGTGGCGCTGGAGCGGGCGCGCGCCGACGCCGAGGCCGCCGCGTCCAACGTCGCAGTCAAGCGCCGTCAACTAGACGGCTTGAACGCCGAGCTGCGAGCCCATCGCGAGGCGCTCGAGCTCAGCCAGGAGTTGTCACGCGAACCCGTCGATCTCCGCGGCGCCCTCGCGCTCGCCGAGGCCGACGCGCAAAAGGCCGACGCCCTGCTGGATAAGGCCCGCACCGAGCTGAGCATCGCCGAGCGCGAACTCGGCTGGGCGACCGTGCGCTCGCCGGTCGACGGCGTCGTGCTGCGACTAGAAGCGCAACCAGGTGACATGGTCGGACACGGCGCGACCGGCGTCGTCGCCGTCTACGACCCGAAGAAGCTGCGCGCGCGCATCGATGTCCCGATCGACTCACTCGCAGGCATCTATGAGGGTCAGCGCGTCGAGGTGACCTCCGAAGCCATCGGTGACGTAGTCGTCACGGGAGTCGTCCAGCGCCTCCAACACGAAACAGACATGTTGAAGAACACGCTGCAGGTCAAGGTCGGCCTGGAAGACCCGCCGGCGCTGCTGCGCCCCGAGACGCTGTGTCGCGCGCGGTTCCTCGCGCCTGAGGACGACAGGGAAGGCGCCCCAGCTGTCACGGCGTTCCGCGTACCCAAGGACGCGGTCCGGAGCGGCGAGGTCTTCGTCTTCGACCCGACGACGTCGCGCGCGCGCGCAGTCAAGGTCGAGGTCGCGGGTGAGCAAGGCGGCGACATGATCGTGCGGGGCGCGTTATCGCCCACACAGCGGGTCGTGCTGGACGCGGTTCACGACGGCGATGCCGTCCAGGAGACGCAGCGATGAGCCTGATCGAACTTCACGGAGTGACCAAGACGTTCTCGTCCGGCGCCGAGGCGGTCACGCCCATATCAAACCTAGACTTCCAGGTGAAGCGCGGCGAGTTCGTCTGCCTGATGGGGCCATCGGGCAGCGGCAAGACGACGCTGCTGCACATGCTCGCGGGCATCGATCGGCCGACCGAAGGATCGGTCGTCGTCGACGGGGAGCGCGTGCACGAGCTGACTGCGAGCGAGCTGGCCCGCTGGCGCACGCGGACCGTCGGCTACGTGTTTCAGCAGTACAACCTGATCCCAGTCTTGACCGCGTTCGAGAACGTCGAGGTCCCGCTGTTGCTGCTGAAAATGAGCAAGTCCGAGCGGAGCAAGCGGATCGCGACCGCGCTCGCGGCCGTCGGACTTACCGACCGCGCCCACCACCTGCCCCGACAGATGTCAGGCGGCCAGCAGCAGCGCGTCGCTATCGCCCGCGCGATCGTGACCGATCCGGTCGTGATGTTCGCCGACGAGCCGACCGGCAACCTCGATCGTGAGTCGGCGACCGCGACCATGGCGCTCTTGCGCCGGCTGGTCGCCGAGTTCCATAAGACGCTGGTGATGGTCACCCATGACCCGCAAGCCGCTAAATGTGCCGACCGGACCGTGCACCTAGACAAGGGCCAGATCGTGATGGAGGCAGACCATGCGTGAGCTGCTGGCGTTCTTTCCTTATGTCTTCCGGACGGCGTTCCGCGCGCGCGCCCGGAGCCTCCTGACGATCCTCGGCGGCACGCTCGCGATGATGCTCTTCGCGTTCGTGCGAACCGTCGACGGCGGCGTGCAAGACCTCGCGGAGCGCACGGCCCAGCCGGTCTTGGTGGTGTTCCAAGACAGCCGCTTCTGCCCGCTTACGAGCGAACTCCCGGTCCGCTATGAACAGGAGATCCGCAAGATCGACGGCGTCCAGGAGGTCCTGCCGACGCTGATCTTCATCAACTCGTGCCGATCGAACCTCGACCTCGTGACCCTGCACGGAGTGCCGCATGATCAGCTCGAGTCGCTCTACGACCTCGACGTGAGCGCCGGCAGCGTCGCCGACTGGAAGCGACGGAGCGACGGAGCGCTGGTCGGCGAGCGGCTCGCCGAGCGACGCCGGCTCAAGGTCGGCCAGCGCGTCACCCTCGGCGAGGTCGACGTGCACGTAAGCGGGATCGTGCGGAGCGACAAAGCCGCCGTCGACAACCTCGCGTTCGTCTCCCTCGATCAGCTGAGCCTCGCACGTGAACGGCAGGGAGCAGCGACCCAGTTCATGGTCAAGGTGGACCCAAACGCCGATCCAGCAGAGATCTCTGCCAAGATCGACCAGCGCTTCCGCACCGACGAGGCGCGCACTGACACCAAGGACATGCAGGCGTTCGTCGCGGCGGCGATCTCAGAGATCACCGAGGTCGTCGACTTCGCGCGGTGGCTCGGCTATCTCGGCGTCCTCATCGTCGCGCTCGTCGTCGCCAACACCGTGTTCATCAGCGCAGAGTCGCGCATCGGCGAGATGGGCGTGCTCGAGACCGTCGGCATGCACAAGCGGATGCTGATGGCGCTGATCGCTGGCGAAGGCGTCGGCCTCGGGCTGATCGGCGGCGTGCTCGGGACGAGCATCGTGTTCACGCTGCTAACGATATGGCCGGTCACGCTAGGCATCGAAGGCCACGGCATCGACCTCGTGCCGAGCGGCCAGATGATCGCGCAGTCTCTGCTCGCAGCGCTCTGCGTCGGCGTCCTCGCGTCGATCCCGCCCGCGATCGCGGTCGCGCGACGACCGCTTTCCCTGAGCGTAAAGGCGGAATGATGCTCCCGATCGGCTACCTAATCCGCAACCTGTTGCGCCGTCGCATACGCACCTTCGTCACGATCGGCGGCGTCGCTGCGACGACGCTGCTAGTCATCGCGATGAGCGCGTTCGCCGACGGCATGCACCAGGCAGCCGTCGGGAATGAGCGCCACGACGTCATCTACCTGCTCGGATCGTCAGCGGAGGTCGATCTAGTCCGCTCCGTGGTGACCCGCGGCCACGCCGAGGTCGCAGCCGCGGCGGCGCCAGGCGTGCTCGAGCGAGACGGGATACGAGCCGCGTCGGTCGAGCTGCACATCGCGACACGAAACGGCAAACAGGTCGGCCTCGTACGGGGCGTGACCGAGTCTTCCTATCTGGTACACGACCAAGTCACGGTCACCGCCGGCCGCGAGCCGCGCGGGCACAACGAGGTCATGGTCGGCGCGCTCGCCGCCGCGCGAATGGGGCTGTCCGATGACGAGGTCGCGATCGGCCAGACGATCCCGATCGAGCGCCAACCGTTCACGATCGTCGGCCACTTCGCGGCGCCCTCGACCGTCTACGAGGCTGAGCTCTGGGTCCGCCTACCCGACATCATGCTCGCGACCAAGCGCGAAGACGTGTCGTGCGTGGCGCTGCGCCTCGAAGATCCGACGGACACGGACGCACTAGAGAAGCAGGTGCGGCTGTTCGCGGCGCGCCGAGTGGACCTCGAGATCGACGCCGTACCAGAGCCCGTGATGATGCGGCAGCTGGCGAGCAGCCTGACGCCGATCGCCGCGCTGGCGCGCTGGATGGCGATCATGGCGGTCATCGCCGGCGCGTTCGCCTGCGCGAACACGATGTTCGCCGCCGTGCTCGCTCGCACGCGTGAGCTCGCGACCCTGCGCGCGCTCGGCTACTCTCCCATCACCGTCGCGGTCGGCCTCATTCAGGAGTCGCTGCTCGTCGCGTTCCTCGGCGGCGCGATCGGAACCCTCGTCGCGCTCGGCGTCGGCGCGTTCTCGCTGCGCTACCCAATGGGCGCCCTCCTGTTAGAGGCGGACCTATACAGCCGGGCGATCGGGCTCGGCGCCGCCTTGGCATCTGGACTGCTAGGCGGCATCGTCCCTGCGGTCCGCGCCGTCCGCATACCCCTAGTAGAGGCCATCGGAGGCCGCGCATGACCCTGCATCGAGTACTCATCATTTGTTTGCTGACCATCTTCGCGTCCTGCGGCGGCGGCGACGCCGTGACGGCGCCCGATGACCGGAGCGACGCCGCCGGCGCGGCGTTCGCGCTGAGCGCAGACCCGGGTGAGGCCATCACCGTGCTCGACGTGAAGCGCGCAGGGCCCAGCGACGCGGCGGTTATCGTTCAGGGGCGCGTCCAAGAGCGCACCAAAGGCTTCGGCATCCTCACGCTGATGGACACCGCGCTGCCTTACTGCAGAGCTGAGAAGGGCTGCCCTACGCCGTGGGACTACTGCTGCGAAACGAGAGAGGCGCGCCGCGAACACGCGCTGCTGGTCGAGTTCCACGGCGACGGCGAGGCCCCAATCGAGACCGTCGGGCTCCCGAACACGCGCCTCCTCGACGTGCTAAAGGTGCGCGGCAAGCTGACCGAGAACGAGTACGGTAGCCTGGTGTTCATCGCAGACGGCTTCTGGCAGGTGGCGCGCCCCGAGCTACCCAGCGGCCTCAACTGGCCTCAATAACGACTGACGTTGCGATATCGCCAAGGAGCCCACGCTGCTCGATCTACAGACGAGTATGTGTTTCATCAGCTGCTGCCCTACCTCGGCAACAAGCGGAGCCTGCTTGAGCTGATCAGCGACGCGATCAAAGCGACAGGGGTCGCGCCAGACCGAGCGACGTTCGTCGACGCGTTCGCCGGCAGCGGCGTCGTGTCACGCCTCGCGAAGCAGCTCGGCTTCGCCGTGATCGCGAACGACTGGGAGCCATACGCACGGGTGATCAACACCGCCGCGATCGCGTGTGACGCGCCGCCCGAGCTGCCAGCGCTCGGCGGCTACGCGCAGGCCCTCGCAACCCTAAACGACCTCGAAGGGGTCGACGGGTGGGTCAGCCGACACCTCTGCCCCGCAGACGACGACCACGCCGACCCGAGCCGCGAGCGGATGTTCTACCGACGCGCTAACGGCAGGCGCATCGACGCGATCCGACAGCGCATCGAGCAATGGACTGCGCGCGGCGATTGTGACGACGCGGGCGCGGCATGCCTGCTCGCGCCCTTGCTTTACCAAGCCTGCTGGCTCGCCAACACGAGCGGCGTGTTCAAGGGCTTCCACGCGGGCTGGGGCGGCGCGAACGGCACGGCCCTGCACCGGATCCTCGCGGACCTTCAGCTGCTCCCGCTGCGGTTCATGAGCAACCATCGCAAACACCGCGTCCTTGACGTCGACGCAGCCAAGCTCGGCGACGCCGTTGACGACGCCGTTGACGACGTCGTAGACGTCGCCTACCTAGACCCCCCCTACAACCAACACCCGTACGCGAGCAATTATCACGTGCTCAACTCGCTGGTGATCTGGGATCGACCGGCGCTACCGCCGCCGACCCAGCGCGGGTTCAAGGCGGCGATCAGACCCGATTGGAAGCAGCGAAAGAGCGCGTTCAACCACCACGCCAGCGCGGCCTCGGCGTTCGCCGCGGTCTTAGCGAACCTTCGCGCGCGGCACCTGCTGATCAGCTACAGCACCGACGGCGTGATCCCGCTTGAGCAGCTGGTCGCCATCGCCGCTGAGCACGGCGCAGTCCGCACGTTCCACCAGCCTTATAAGCGTTACCGCACGAGCCCGACGCGGCCGTCGCCGCGGCCGCAGAACCTAGAGTTCGTGCTGCACGTAGACTGCACCGCGCGCCCCACCGCTAGCGACGTCGACGCTGCGCTACAGCAGCTCCGTCACGCTGACCCAGCCAGCTACCAGGTGTAGAAGCCCTGGCCGGTCTTCTTCCCGAGCTTGCCCTCGGCGACCATCTCACGCATCAGCTGCGGCGCAGCGAAGCCCTCGAGGCCGAGCTCTTCACGGAGGTAGTCGGCGATCGCGAGGCGCACGTCGAGCCCCACCAGATCCGTCAACTTGAGCGGCCCCATCGGATGCCCGTAGCCGAGCACCATCGCCTTATCGATGTCTTCTGCCGACGCAACGCCGCTCTCCAACATACGGATGGCCTCAAGCCCGAGGCACACCCCAAGGCGCGAGCTGGCGAAGCCTGGGCTGTCCTTTACCAAGATCGGCTCCTTGTTGAGCAGCCGGCCGTAGGCCTGTGACGCCGCGATCGTCTCGTCGCTGGTCGCGTCGGTAGCCACCAGCTCGAGCAACTTCATGATCGGCACTGGGTTGAAGAAGTGCCAACCAATGCAGCGCGCGGGCCCCTTGACGCCGTCGAAGACCTTGGCGAGCGAGAGCGACGACGTGTTGCTCGCCAAAACGCAGCGCGCCGGAGCGACCTCGCCGAGCTCCTTGAAGATGCCGTTCTTGAGCTCAAGCTTCTCAGGCACAGCCTCGACGACGAGGTCTACGTCAACACATGCAGCGGCGCGGTCGGTGCTCGTCGAGATTCGTGACAGCGCCTCGTCTCGCTGACCTTCGGTCGTCTTGCCCTTATCGACGCCCTTCTGCAAGAACGCGGCGACGCGCCTCACACCCTCACTGACGAACTCATCAGAGAGATCACAGAGCACGACCTCCGAGCCCGCCTGCGCGCAGACTTGCGCGATGCCCGCGCCCATGGTGCCAGCGCCGAGCACGGCGACCTTCTGAAACTTGATGTCTGCCATAATGGATTAGCTCTTCTTCTTGTCCTGCTTTTCTAAGAACGCGGTCATGCGCGCCACCTTGTCTTCACTGTCGAACAAAGCCGCCTGCGTGGCGCTCTCGAACGCCACCGCGTTCTCGTGCCCAGGCCGTGACAGCTCGTTGAGGGCGCGTTTGGCGCCGCGCACCGCGAGGCGGCCGTTCTTCGCGATCTGCTCAGCCATCGCGAGCGCCGCGTCAACGACGTCGCCGTCATCGACGACCTGGTTCGCGAGGCCGATGCGCAGCGCCTCGTCGGCGTCGACCATGCGGCCGGTGTAGATGAGCTCGCGCGCGCGGCCTAACCCGATCAAGCGCGGCAAACGGTAAGTACCGCCAGCGGCCGGGATGATGCCGAGCTTAACCTCGGGCTGCCCCATCTTGGCCGACGCGCCGATCACCCGCAGGTCGCACGCGATCGCGAGTTCGCAGCCGCCGCCGAGCGCGTAACCCTTGACCGCGGCGATCACCGGCACCGGGAACTCCTCGATGCGATTAAAGACGCCGCTGTTGATCGCCTTCATCGCGTCATCCGACGTGCGATCGCGCAGCTGCGCGATGTCCGCGCCCGCGGCGAACGCCTTTTCACCAGCGCCGGTGATCACGATCGCGGCGACCGAATCGTCTTGATGGAGTCTGTCCAAGACAGCGTGCAGGCCGTCGACCATCTCCTGATCGATCGCGTTGCGGCGCTCTGGCGCGTTTAGGGTGACGAGCACGGCGTCGCCGCGCCGCTCGGACAGCACTCGTGAGGTCATCGGGCGAAATATCTTGCGGGTTCGGCGGCGCAGCGCCACCGCGAATCGTCCGCAATCCACCAGTTCGTCCGCCGCGACGACCTCAGACGGTCAGCACGATTTTACCCATCGCCTCGCGCGCCTCGAGAAGCCGGTGCGCCTCGCCTACTTCGGACATCGGCAGCGATCGATCGAGCACCGCGCCGAAGCGGCCCTGGTCAAACATGCGCAGGACCTGCCTCAGGTCGCCTTTGCTGCCCATCGTCGAGCCGAGGATCGACAGGCTCTTGAAGAACACCTGATGCAGCGAGACCCCGACGTCTCCGCCGGTCGTCGCGCCGCAGGTCACCACACGACCGCCCCGCGCGAGGCACTTCATCGAGCCTGCGAACGTCGCCTCGCCGACGTGCTCGAACACGACCTGCACGCCCGCCTTGCCGGTGATCCGGCGGACCTCCGCCGCGAAGTCGGTCGCCTGGTAGTCGATCACGTGGTGAGCGCCGAGCGCTTCGACGCGCCGGCACTTCTCGGCGCCGCCCGCGGTCGCGATCACCTGCGCGCCCAGCGTCGAGGCGATCTGTACGGCGGCCGAGCCGACGCCCGACAAGCCCGCGTGCACGAGCACGGTCTCGCCGGCGCGCAGCTCAGCGCGGCGCACCAGCATGTTCCATGCAGTCTGGAACACTAGGCCGACGGAAGCTGCCTCCGCCATACTGAGCCCGCGCGGCTTCGGGGCGACGTTGGCGACTGGCAGGCAGACATACTCGGCGGCGGTACCATCGCAGCTCTCGCCGAGGATCTCATACCTGCTGCAGAGGTGGTCATAGCCGCTCTGACAAGCCTCACACGCGCCGCATGAGACGCCGGGGAGCACGACGACCTCATCGCCCTCGCGCACCCCGTCGACGCCCTCTCCCACAGCATCGATGACGCCGCTCGCGTCGCTGCTCGTTACCAGCGGTAACGGGAACTTGTGGCCAGGCACGCCGCGGCGCACCCACGTGTCGAGGTGGTTCAGGCCGACGGCGCGCACGTGCACCCGCACCTCGCCGCGGCGCGGCGTCGGGACGTCGCGTTCTTCCTGAATCAGACGGTCGAAGCCGCCGTGCTCACGCACGACGACGCAGCGCATGCTCGCCATACGTGAAGCGTAGCAAGCGCAGACCGCCAGCGCAGCGGCTCAGCGCCGCGGCTCGACCCCGTGGAGGTGCCGGACGAAGAAGTCCTGCCGGCGGCGGACGAGATACGGCGACTCCCCGACGCCGTGATCGGCGCCCGGGACGACGACAAGGTCGAAGTCCTTGTCCGCCCGGATCAGAGCGCTGACGACCTGCATCGTCGAAGCGGGGTCGACGTTACGGTCCATCTCCCCCACCGTCAGCATGAGCTTGCCCTGCAGCTTATCCGCGTGCGTGACGTTAGAGCTGTCCGCGTACCAGGGCCCGATGGGCCATCCCATCCACGCCTCGTTCCACCAGATCTTGTCCATGCGGTTGTCGTGACAGCCGCAGTCAGAGACCCCGACGTCGTAGAAGTCGCCGTGATGCAGCAGGCCCGCGAGCGTGCTCTGGCCGCCGGCGCTGCCGCCGAAGATCCCGACGCGCGCGAGGTCTAGATACGGCCGCGTCTTCGCGGCCGCGCGCAGCCAACGAATCCGGTCCGGGAAGCCGCTGTCCTTGAGGTTCCGCCAACACACGTCGTGGAACGCCTTGCTCCGCCAGTTCGTGCCCATGCCGTCGATGCGCACCACGACGAAGCCCAGCTCGGCGAGCTTGCGCTGCCGAGCGCCGACGCCCCAACGCTTGGGCGCGAAGAAGTCGTGAGGTCCTGCATAGATATCCTCGATGACCGGGTATCGCTTCGCAGGGTCGAAGTTCGACGGCTTGATCAGGACGCCATGGATGTCAACGACGCCATCGCGCCCCTTAGCGACGAAGCGCTCGGGCGGCTGGAAGCCGAGGTCCAAGAGCGGCTGCGCGTCGTCGCGGCCGAGCTCCGCGACCAACGCGCCGTCGTCGCTGCGCCGCAGCTCGGTCACCCAGGGGTGGTCCGCGCGCGACCAGCGCGCGACGAACCAGCGGCGGTCGGGCGAGAACTGCCACTCGTGGCTGCCGTCCGACTCGGTCAACACCGTCAAGTTCGCGCCGTCGAAGTCCACGCGCGCTAGGTGCGCGTGGTACGGGTCCTGGTCCGCGTGGATCCCATAGGCCGTGAACCACAGCTGACGACGCGCTTCGTCGACGCGCTCGACTCGGCGTACGACCCAATCACCGCCCGTCACCTGTTGCGCGTCCCCGGTCTCGACGTCGACGAGGTAGAGGTGGTTCCAGCCATCACGCTCGCTCGCCCATAGCAACCGATCGCCGCCGTCGACCCAGTGCATCCAGGTCTTCTGCGAGTAGTCGATGAACGTGTCGCTCTGCTCGTCGACGATGACCCGCACCGCGCCCGTGTCGGCGTCGATGGCGTAGAGCCGCAGCTGCTGGTGACCGCGGCGGTTGTAGAGCACGAAGACCTCGCTGCTGTCCTCGGCCCAGCGGACGCGGTCGATCCGCCACGCGTCCTTGAATGGACCCTCGTCAACCGCGATCTGCCGACCTTCGTCGACGTCGAAGAGCACCGGCCGCGGGCGGTCGATGCGGTCGCCAGGCTTCGTGTAATCGCGCTTGTGGAGCCGGGGCTGGACGCGGTCGCGCGGCGAAGACTCGACGAAATACACGGGGTGCTCCTCGCCGGGCGCGACGCGGAAGCCGAGCGCGCGCTTGCCGTCTGGCGACAGGTGGCGCGGCTGGCGGTAGGCGTCCTCCGCGGTGCCATCGGTCGTGAGCGGTCGCGGCTTGCCGCCGCGCCGGGCCCACCAAACGTCGTGCTCGCGTACGGAGAGCGCGGCCGCTTTGGAGACGCTGCGCCGGCGGCGCGGCTCAGGCTTCGCCATGACCGTATCGCGAGACGCCTGGTTGAACACTCCGAGCGCCTTACGAGCGTCGACGACGAAGGATCCGACGAGGTCGTCGGCGCGGTAGTCCGCGATCCAAGCGTGCCCCACGTAGGTCGACTGCGTGACGCGGGCGCCAGGCGCGAGCTCACCGTACTGGCGCGGGACGCCGCTGGTGTCGACCCAGAACAGCCGGATGACCTGCTTCATCCCGTTCTCGAACGTCACCTCGGCCCGGCGCCCGCCCCGCGAGCTGCGCCCCCAGCTCGACTTGGCCTCGAGCCGCTTAGGCTCGTCGCTGACGTCGAGCTCGGCGGCGGTCGCCGCTCGACGCACCGTGCCGTCTGCCGATAACAGCGCGTAGCTGCGCGAAGCCCCGCGCTCATCCTCAAACCACAGCACGCCGCCCTTGTCGAGCCAGTGTATCTGCGGGTCGAACCGATCAACGGCTCGCGACCACTTGCGCGGCAACTCTGCGGCGCGTCGATAGTCGACGGCGGCGCCTTGCGCCGAGGCAAAGCCAGACAGCAGGGCGAGGAGAGCGACAGAGAGCACGGACGCCATCCAGCCATGCTGCCGGTCTGCGGCGCAGACGGAAACCCGAAGCCGGCGCTTCTACAGAAACCGTCCGCCGAGGCCGCCGCTAGTCGTCCTGCGCTGCCCGCGCCAGCTCCTTGACCATGCGCAGGTCAAGCTTGCCGGTGCCGAGCACCGGCAACGCGTCGACGTGCACGAACTGGTTCGGCCGCGGCACGAACAGCGCGGGCAAACCGCGGCGGCCCAGCTCCTCGAGGAGCTCCGGCAGCACGTCAGGGCCGAGCGTCGTCAGCACGGCGAGCCGCTCGCCCTTGCGAGGGTCAGGCACACCGCAGACCGCGAAGACCCGGTCGCTCTTACCGCTCGCCGCCTGCAGGTGCTCTTCGACCGTGCCGTGCGGCACCATCTCACCGCCGATCTTGCTGAAGCGCGACAGACGGTCAGTCAGGAACAAGAACCCGTCAGCGTCGAGCCGGCCGATGTCGCCGGTGACGTAATACCCGTCACGGAGCGCCGCGGCTGTCAAGTCGTCGCGACCGAGGTAGCCCTTCATGACGTTGGCGCCGCGGACCAACAGCATGCCGGGTTCGCCGGTCGCGACTGGCTCAAACGTCTCCGGATCGACGACCCGCACGGTGACGCCCGGCACCGGGCGGCCGACCGAGCCGCGGCGCGCGCCAGCCTGATAGAACCCAGAAGCCCGATACCCTGGCGCGCTGACCGCGATCGCAGGCGAGCACTCGGTCGCCCCGTAACCTTGCACAGGCCGCAGCCCGAAGCGGTCAGCGAACGCGTCTGCCAAATCATCGGTCAGCTTCTCGGCGCCGGTCAGCACCATGCGCAAAGACCCGAACTGGCCGGGCTCAACGCGGCGGTAGTAGAGCTGCAAGAACGTCGGCGTCGCGATCAAAACAGTCGCGCCATGCGATCCCACGAGGTGGCCGACCGCTGCGGCCTCGAGCGGGTTCGGGTGGAAGACGATGCCCGCGCCCTGCCCGACCGCGTACCACAGCGCCATGTTGCCGAACGAGTGGAACATCGGCAGCACGCCGACCAGCTTGTCGCGGTGGTCAAACGGCACGACCGTCGCGATCGAGTCACAGTTAGACTGGACGTTGGTGTGCGTCAGTTCGATGCCCTTAGGCTCGCCCGTGCTGCCGCTGCTAAACAAAATGGTCGCGACATCATCGCGCTGCACGCGTCGCGAGGCGCCGCAGGCTCGCTCAAGCGCGCCGATCGGCAGCAAGAGACCGCGGAGCATGCCGCCCAGCCGCTCTAAAGCGCCGACGCCCTGCATCAGGTCCTCGAGATACAGGATCTCGACGCCTGCGAGCGCCAACAGCACTTCAGGGTCGAGCCGCTCGACGAAGGCCCGCGACGTTAATACGGTGCGGAGACCAGACTGACGCACAGCGGACTCCATGGCTGCGCGACCGACCGTAAAGTTCAGCGCGACCGTGGTCTTTCCTGAGAGGCTCGCGGCGAACGCGACCAAGGCGCCTGCGATCGACGGCGGCAGCATTACGCCAACGCGTTGCTGTTCAGCCCACGGCGCGCGCAGCCGACGCGCCATCACCACCGCGCCGGCGAGCGACGCGCCGCGCGAGAGCTTCTTGCCCTGGGTGTCTGCGAGGCATTGCCGCCACGGCGCGCGCCGCGCCCGCCGCACGATCGCGACGTGCAGCGGCTTCAGCTCGTCGGCGCGCAGCTGCGCCGCGCCCTCAGCGAGACCCTCGACCTCGACACGGACGTCGGCGGGCAGCGCGTCGTTCGGCATCGGCGCGCCAAACGACACCGTCACGTGCATCGGGATTCTATCTGGCAGCCAGCGCACTCGTCCCTGCTGTGAGCTCCCGAACGAGCCGTAGACGCGATCTAGGTGCACGGGGACAATCGGCGCGTTGCGATTCTTAACGATACGCTTGAGGCCGCGACGGAACGGCAGCGTGCTGCCCATACGGCTGATCTCGCCCTCGGCGAACAAACAAACGACCTCGCCGTCGTCGAGCGCCTGGCCAGCGTCGCGCAACGCGCGCAGCACGACGCGCGGCCCACCCGCGGCGCTGATCGGGATCGCACCGAGCGCCCTCAGGAAGGGCTTTAGGTAGGGCTTCTCGTACCAGAACTGCTCCACGACGAAGCGGATCGGGCGGTCGGTGGCCGCCAGCAAGAACAGCGCGTCGAGGAACGAAACGTGGTTGGGCACCAACAGCGCGCCGCCGGAGCCAGGGATCCTGCCCTGGCCGATGATTCGAAGGCGATAGAGCGTGTTGGCCAACAACACGATGACCAATCGCAGCAGCGAATCTGGCAGCAACCAGATCGCCCACACCGTCGCGGCGAATGTCAGGGTCGCCGCGATCACCAAGATCGTGGCGCAGTCGCAGCCGAGCTGCGCGAGGCCGAGGCAGCTGAAGTTGCCGAGCATCATCCCCGCAAACGACAACATGTTGACGAGCGCGATCACGCCGCCGCGGCGATTGGCCGGCGCGCGCCACTGCACGAGCGAGTTCAGCGGCACGACGACGAAGCCGCTCGCGACGCCGAGCAGCGTCATCAGCGCGAACGTGCCGACGCGGCCCGGGACCAGCAGCCCCATCGCGGCGGTCGTCGCCGCGAGCCCGATCGCGCCGAGCGGGATCAGACCAGTCTCGACCTTGCCGTTAGCGATCTTGCCTGCGAGCAGCGAGCCCGCGCCTACGCCGATCGCGAACAGCGCGTACGGCACCGCGGCGAGGTCGTCCGAGAACTCGAGGATCTCCTTGCCGTAGACCAGCACGTCTTGGCCCAGCAAGCTCGCGATGTTCCAGAAGGCGACCGTGCCGAGCGTCGCCAGCCACAAAGATCGATCATCGCGGACCGCGCGCCAGGCGCCCTTCAGCGCGACCATCGCGGGCTCGCCGCCGCCGCTCGCCGGCACGCGCGGCAGCCGCAGCGCCGTCGCGAAGCCTAACGACGACAAGACGGTGAGGATCACGCCCGCGATCCAGACCGAGTCGCCCACGTGCTCCAGCATCAGGCCGCCTGCGACGGTGCCCAGGATGATGGCGAGGAAGCTCGCGGCCTCGAGCTTGCCGTTGGCCGCGGTCAACTGATCATGCGGTAGCACCTCCGGGAGCAGGCCGTACTTACCGGGCGCGAACAGCGCGCTCTGCAGGCCCATGCCGCCGAGCACGACGTATGGCAGCCATCCCTGGGGCTGCGCCCAGAGCGCGTAGGTGCCGAGCGCCATCAGCGCCAGCTCGGCGAGCTTGGTCCAGACGATCAAGCTGCGCTTGCTGAGACGGTCGCCGAGCACCATCGCCGGCAGCGAGCCGAACATGAGCGGGGCGGTCAGCACCACCATCGCGAGCGTGGTCACGCCCTGCTTTTCGACCTCGCCCTGGTCCGCGACGGCCGCGAGGCCGAGCAAGACGACGATCATCTTGAAGGCGTTATCGTTGAACGCCCCGAAGAACTGGGCGGTCAAGAGTGACGAGAGCGGGAACGGTTTGCGTTGATCGGTAGACATGCGCATCGACTCCTGTGTTTCAGGCACGAGCAACTATCGCCACTTCCGATACTTTATGGTTGCTACTTGCTGGATTCGAACTAATAAGCGATGCTAATTAATAGGCAATAGCCGGGGCGCCGCAGCGGCAGCGAGGGGGCAGTCCGCAAATGATTGATTTACATAGACTTGCTGGGTTCCACCTGGTCGCGACAAGCGGCGGATACGCCAAGGCTGCCCGCGCGGCCGACTACCCGATCACGCAGCCAGCCCTGCACCAGCAGGTCAAGAAGCTCGAGGCTGAGGTCGGCGTCGAGCTGCTGATGCGAGCCGGCAAGGACTCCATGGTGCCGACGCCTGCGGGCCAACGACTGCTTGAGTTCGTGAGGCCGTTCTTCCGCGACCTGCCGCGCGTAGTTGAGGGGGTGCGTATCGGCACCTACGACGGCGCGCTGACGATCCAGGCAGAGTCCCTGCTGATCCGCCAGCTGCTGCCGCCCTGGTTAATGGCCCTGCGCAAGCGGCGACCAAAGGCCCAGCTGACGCTGCAAGAGCTCGCGACGGTCGACCTGGATGCTCTGCGCACTGGCGTGGCCGACGTGATGATCGCCCACCTCAGCGAGGTGCCCGACGACATCGCCAGCCAAGAAGTCGCGACCGTGCACGCTTGCCTCGTCATGCCCAAAGCGAGCGCCCCACGCCGCGGACCCCCAAAGCTGGACGACCTGGCGTCGATGCCGTTCTTGAGCTACGAGCCCGGATCGCGGCACCACGCGCTGCAGCTCAAAGCGATCGCGCAGCACGGCATCACACCGGCCTCGACCATCGCGCTCGAAACAGCTGACACGATCTTAGGCTACGTCGAGTCGGGCCTCGGCTGGTCGCTGGTGCCGAGCTTGGACGCCGACGGCCCCAAAGGCCGCCGGCTCGCGGCCTACCCATGGGGCGAGCCGCGCGTCACGTTCCCGATCCTGATGGCGTGGCGCAAAGACGCGCCCGAGCACCCCGCGCTCGACGAGATGATCGCCTGCGCCCCCAAGCCCTAACGGTGCGCCGACTGCAGCGCGCGCAGCGCGTCGATGGGCGCCTGGATCAACACGGGGAACGCCGACGGGTCTAACCAACGCAAGAGCTCAAGCAGATCGCCGCGCGACATCGCGGTGCAACCGCTCGTGGGCGAGCCCGGGCCGCGCCAGACGTGCAAGAAGATCGCGCTACCTGCACCTGGGGCACCGTCACCGTTGTGCTCAACGATCATCCCTAACTCATAGAGGTCGTCGTCGCGCCGCATGCGCTCAAAGCTCGCCCAGCGAGACTTCGGCTCGTTGGCGTCTTCATCTGCGATCCGCCGCCAGCAGTTGTAGTCCTCGGAGGCGACGTCATCGACAAAGTAGTCGCGTTCGTCAGCCGAACGATATGCGACCGTGACTCCCTCGGGCGGCGCGGCCGCGTAGCCGAAAGCGGCGCCGAGGGAGAAGACGCCCGCCGGCGAGCGGCCGTCGCCCTCGCGCTTAGAGGGACCTTGCCCAGCGCGATGAAGACCTAAGCCCCAGCCCAGGCCGCTGCGACCGAGCGACACCCGAATCGGCGCGCCGACCGCCTGCCAGACGTCCGCCGCCCCCCTCTGCCATCGCTGCAGGCGCCCGTCCGGCGCCGACCATTCGCTGCTGGTGACGAGCAGAGCCTGCCGCGAAGCGGGCGGGACGACTCGCTCTGGCAGGGACCGGGCAGGGCCTCTGCACGCGCCACAAAGCGCGGATCCCCAGACCAAGAACGACGCGAGCAGCGATCCACGCATGGTGGGATCATCCAGACGCGGCCGCGCGATTGCACGGCGGAGTTCGGCGACCGGACAAGTCACGCCGCAGGAGAACACTCCAGCCGCGGCGACGCTCGCGCGTGATCAGCGCTGCGCGGCCGCGCGGACCAGCCGGCGCACGACATCCTCGAGGCCCTCGGTCTGCTCGGGGTGCGGGCTCGAACACACCACGCGACCCGCCCCAAACGCGCCGCGCACGATCGCGGGCGTGTCGAGCATGACCCCCGCGGGCGCGCCGTTTGTATTGATCTCACTGCGGTAGGTCGCGAGCACGACGAAGTCGTCAAGCGCCTCGTCGCCGCTGCGCGCGTAGATCGGTCCGTTGGCGTAACGCACGGTGGCCGTCGGCGGCGCCCCAACGACGCCGCGCGCGCCCTCAGCCCACGCGAGCTGCACCGTGCCGCGGCCGCGCGCCCAGTGCTTACGGTCGATGACGTCAGCGTCCAGGATGTCCAAGGACCACTCGTAGTTGTTAGCCGCGAGGTAAGCGCCAGCGCAGATGCCGACGTAGCCACCGCCTCGCTGGACGTAGCGCCGCACGCGGGCGCGGCCAGGTAGGCCGAGCGCGCGCGCCTGGCCCGAGCCGCTGCCGCCGGGGAACACCACGACGTCGAACTGCTCCAGCGCGTCGTCACCGACGTCGCGAGCGCCGAAGCGACGCACGTCGAAGCCGTCGCGCAGCAGCCGCTCAAGGCTACCAGGGCCGTTGCCGCTGACGCCCTTGGCGCTGAACATCCCGACCTTAAGCGCGCCATCACGGTGCGCAGATCCCAACAAGGTGTGGGGACCATGCGCGGCCATGCCCAGATGCGCGAGCACAGCGTGCACCATGAGCCGGTGCTGGCGCGCGCGAACGGCGTAGGCCTGCGACTTGGTCGTGGTCTCCAAGATCAGCGCGGGCGCTTGGAGTTGCTCGACCACAGCGCGGATGAGGCTGCCGTTGACCGCGCGCTTTTTGAGCACGAACTTGAGGTCGGCAGCCTCGATCTCGGCGTTCACCGCGCCCTGGGCCGCCTCCGCCATGGCCGCGGTGCCTGGATGCTCCGCGCCGATCAACGAGCTGCCGACGGACTTCGGGTTTCGCTGCGTAAAGTCATACCCCTCGTGCAGGTCCAGCACGACGTCCGGCGAGAGCTCCGCGACGAACGCCCACAGCGCGGTCGCGAGCTCCCCAACCGGCGCCGCTCGGTCTTGCGTTGGGAACTGCCGGTTAAGGTCGCTGCGCGCTTTCGGCAGACCCGGCATGCGCCGAGTACCCGCGAGCAACCCGGGGTTGTTGGCGCGCGAAATAACCACCAGCTTGCCCTTGGCGACGCGCCATCCGCTCACCTGGCGCGCAGCGCGATAGCCAGCCGGCTCATTGCCGTGCACGCCACCGACCACCAGTGCGGTAGGCCCGCCGACGCCGCTGTCGATGATCACGGCTTGCGTCTGCCACTTCGAGCCCGCGGCGATCGGCAGCGTCTGCCTCGACGCCTCGCCCTGCGCCAGCAGGGCCGCGGACAGCGAGAAGATGAGCGACAGGTGCACGTGCCAAGCCATGAAAGAGGTCATAGCCGCAGGGCGCGCTCGTAAGAAGGAGCCCGCGCGCCAGGCCCAACCATCAAACGGGGCCCCAGTCAGCGTTACTGTATAGCGTATGATAGATACGACCCTGCCATACGCCTGTATCCGACTTCTAGTATTCACATATCCGGATGAGTGGATATGATTGCTGCTCATCGATGACCGTCGACACCTTCCAGCGGGTCGTTAAGACCCTCGGCGACAGCACCCGCCTACGCCTGCTCGCGCTGCTCGAGCGGCACGAGCTATCCGTCGCAGACCTGATGAAGCTGCTCGACCTCCCCCAATCGACCGTCTCACGGCACCTCGCCCATCTCAAAGAGCAAGGGCTCTTGTCAGAGCGCCGCGACGGCGCGTTCTGCTACTCGCGGTTCAACCCGCCGAACGACGGGGCGTGGAGCGACGGCTGGCTGCTGGCGCGCGGCTCGCTGCGCGACGACCCACAGATCGCCGCCGACGCTGAGTCCCTGGACGCGTTACTGCGCGCGCGCACACTCGGCAGCCGCGAGTTCTTCGACTCACTAGGCGCAGAGTGGGATCGCCTCCGCAAGGTCTTCCAGGACGACCTTCAGCGCGCCCGCGCGATCGGCAGGCTAGTCCCGCGCGGGCTCACGATCGCGGACGTTGGCACCGGCACCGGCGTGCTCGCCATGGAGATGGCGCAGCTCGGCATGCGCGTCATCGCCGTGGATCAATCTGAGGCGATGCTCGCTTCGGCTGAGACGAAACGAGCATCGCTGAACGACCCCGATCGCGTCGAACTCCGCCAAGGCACCGCCACCGACCTGCCGCTCGATGACGGCGAGGTCGACGCGGTCCTCGCGCACATGGTCCTGCACTACGTGCCGTCGCCGCGCGACGCGATCCGTGAGCTCGCGCGCGTCGTTCGACCTGGCGGCCGCGTCGTCATCGTCGACTTTACGGCGCCCGAGGACCGCCCACAACGCGACCGCGAGTGGCTACAGAAGGACCTAGGCGTGATCTGGCAAGGCTTCGCCACGGCTCGCATCGACGAGTGGTTGCAAGAAGCCGGCCTCACCAACGTCGCGGTCGAGCTCCACGAGAACGCCTCCGAAGATCGAGACCTGCCAACCACCTTCATCGCGTCTGCCGACCGTCCCGCCGCACCCTCGCAATGACCGCCACCTCAGAGAAAACCGTCGCCGGACGCAACAACGGCACCCGGGCGACCCTCGAAGACCTGCTCGCGCGGCGCATCCTGATCGTCGACGGCGCGATGGGCACGATGCTCCAGCAGCACAAGCTCAGCGAGGCAGACTTCCGCGGCGAGCGCTTCCTCGACCACGCCAACGACCTGCAAGGCAACAACGACATCTTGGTGCTTACTCGACCAGACGTCGTGCAAGATGTTCATGACACCTACCTTGAGGCTGGCGCCGACGTAATCGAGACCAACACGTTCAACGGCACCTCGATCTCGCAAGCCGACTACGCGACGGAACACCTGGTGCGCGAGATCAACGTCGAGGCGGCGCGCATCGCCAGCGCCGCCGCGCAGCGTTGGAACGAGAAGACCCCTGACAAGCCGCGCTTCGTCGCGGGCGCGATCGGGCCTACCAACAAGACCCTCTCGATCTCTCCCGACGTCAACGACCCTGCATTCCGCGCAGCGACCTTCGACGAGCTCTACGCGTCGTACTTTGAACAGATCGAGGCGCTGATTGAGGGCGGCGTCGACCTGATCTTGATCGAGACGATCTTCGACACGTTGAACAGCAAGGCCGCGGTGCTCGCCTACCAAGACGCCGCCGCCGCTGCGGGACGCGACGTACCGCTGATGCTCTCCGTGACGATCACCGATCGCAGCGGCCGCACGCTGTCCGGCCAAACAATCGAGGCCTTCTGGGCCTCGATCGCGCACGCCGACGCGCTATCGGTCGGCATCAACTGCGCGCTCGGCGCCGAAGACATGCGGCCCTACGTCGAGGCCTTGTCAAACCACGCGACGACGTTCACCAGTTGCTACCCGAACGCGGGGCTGCCCAACGCCATGGGCGAATACGATGAGCCGCCGGAGCGCACCGCGCAGCTGCTGCGCGAGTTCGCGCAGGACGGCTTCGTCAACATGATCGGCGGCTGCTGCGGCACCACGCCTGGCCACATCGCCCAAATCGTCGAGACAGTCCGTGACGTCGATCCGCGCGAGCGCCACAACACCGCGCGACCGTTCGCGGTGTTCAGCGGCTTAGAGCCGCTGATCATTCAACCAGACTCCAGCTTCATGATGGTCGGTGAGCGGACCAACGTGACCGGCAGCAAGAAGTTCGCCAAGCTGATCCTGGCGAACGACTACCAGACCGCGCTTGAGGTCGCGCTAGACCAGGTCCGCGGCGGCGCCAACCTGCTCGACGTCAACATGGACGAGGGCATGCTCGACTCCGAGCAGGCGATGACGACGTTCTTAAACCTGATCGCCACGGAGCCGGAGGTCGCCAGGATCCCGATCATGATCGACTCGTCGAAGTGGTCGGTCATCCAGGCCGGGCTCAAGTGCGCGCAGGGCAAGTGCGTAGTCAACTCAATCAGCCTTAAAGAGGGCGAAGCGGACTTCCTCGAAAAAGCCAATTACATCAAGCGCTTCGGCGCCGGCCTCGTCGTGATGGCCTTCGACGAAACCGGCCAGGCCGAGACCGTCGAACGCAAGGTGGAGATCTGTCAGCGCGCATACAAGTTGCTGACCGAAGAGGTCGGCTTAGACCCGCACGACATCATCTTCGACCCCAACATCCTCGCGGTCGCGACCGGCATCGAGGAGCACGACCGCTTCGCGATCAACTTCATCGAGGCCACGCGAGTCATCAAGAAGCTCTGCCCTGGGGCGAAGGTCTCCGGCGGAGTGTCGAACTTGTCGTTCTCATTCCGCGGCAACAACGTGGTCCGCGAAGCGATGCACTCGGCTTTCCTGTATCACGCGATCAGCGCCGGCATGGACATGGGCATCGTCAATGCCGGGATGCTGGAGGTCTACGAAGACATCCCGAAGGACCTGCTCGAGCACGTCGAGGACGTCTTGTTCTGCCGTCGCGGCGACGCGACCGAGCGCTTGATCTCGTTCGCTGCACAGGTCAAGGGCGGCGGCAAGCAGCGAGTCCTCGACATGTCATGGCGCGAGCAGCCGGTCTCCAAACGCTTGGAGCACGCGCTCGTACACGGGATCGTCGACTTCATCGAAGACGACACGGAAGAGGCGCGCCAGCAGTTCGACCGGCCGCTGCAAGTCATCGAAGGCCCGCTGATGGACGGCATGAAAGTCGTCGGCGACTTGTTCGGCGCGGGCAAGATGTTCCTGCCGCAGGTCGTAAAGAGCGCGCGGGCCATGAAGAAGGCGGTCGCTGTGCTGACTCCATACATGGAGGAGGAGAAGAAGGCCGCACGCGCCGGCGCCGGAGCGACCTCTGCAGGCCTCGAACGCGGCACCATCGTGATGGCGACCGTGAAGGGTGACGTCCACGACATCGGTAAGAACATCGTGGGCGTCGTGCTCGGCTGTAACAACTACGAGGTCATCGACCTCGGCGTCATGGTGGCTGCGGACAAGATCCTCGACGCCGCTGAGCGCGAGGGCGCAGATCTGATCGGCCTCTCTGGCCTGATCACGCCGTCGCTCGACGAGATGGTCTACGTCGCGAAAGAGATGAAGCGTCGCGGCATGAAGCAGCCGCTGCTGATCGGTGGCGCCACGACGAGCAAACAGCACACGGCAGTCAAGATCGCACCTGTGTTCGAAGAGCCTGTGGCGCACATCAAGGACGCGTCGCGCGTCGTCAACGCCGTCTCGGACCTCCTCGACGACGACCGCAAGCGGGACTTCGACGCAAGCAACCGCGAGCGCCAAGAGGCCCTACGCGAGCTGCATCGCCAGAAGCTCGAGCACCCGCTCTTGCCGTACACCCAAGCGGTTAAGAAGCGCTTCACGATCGACTGGAGCGCCGAGCAGATCGCGACTCCGTCGTTCTCAGGGGCTCGCATCCTCGACAACGTTCAAGTTGACGACTTAGCGCCGTTCATTGAGTGGACCTTCTTCTTCGCCGCCTGGGAGCTGCGCGGCAGATATCCCGCGATCTTTGAGCACCCCGAGATCGGCCCCGCGGCGCGAGAGCTCCACAACCACGCGGTCACGCTCCTGCGCCAAATGCAGGACGAAGGCCGGCTGGGCGCGCGCGGCGTCTACGGCTTCTGGCCCGCCAACAGCGACGGCGACGACATCGTCGTGTGGACCGACTCATCGCGAAGCGTGGAACGCTGCCGCTTCCCTATGCTCCGGCAGCAACGGACCTCACAGTTTGAGGTGCCGACGTTCTCGCTCGCTGACTTCGTGGCGCCGATAGACAGCGGCCTCGAGGATCACGTCGGCGCGTTCGCGGTGAGCGTGTTCGGCGCCGACGAATTCGCCGCCGAGTTCGAAGCTCAACACGACGACTACAACGCGATCATGGTCAAGGCGCTCGCCGACCGTTGCGCCGAGGCGTTCGCCGAGAAGCTCCACCAGCAAGCGCGCGCGGACTGGGGCTTTCCAGACACCAAGGCGCAGGCGACCGACAGTGACTACCTGCTCAAAGAGAGGTACCGATCCATACGTCCGGCGTTCGGTTACCCGGCGTGCCCTGACCACACCGAGAAGCAGACGCTATTTGAGTTGCTCGGAGCGCGAGAGATCGGGGTCGATCTGACCGAGCACTGCGCGATGACGCCTGCTGCCAGCGTCAGCGGTATCTACCTCGCGCACGAGGCGGCCCGCTACTTCAGCGTCGGTCGCATCGATCGCGACCAGGTCGAGAGCTACGCGCAGCGCAAAGGCATCTCAACCAAAGCCGCCGAGCGCTGGCTTACATCAAACCTGGCCTACGACCCCGCTGACTAACCTCAGCGCCTAGCTCAAGCAGCCTTGCAGCGCTGGCGCTGCCGAGTCAACTTGCGCGCCGCGCTCGACGGAGCTCTCGGACTCTTGGGGCGTCGCGACGAGCTGGTTTAAACTCTCAACCTCGTCCACCGACACGGCTAGTTCTCTCAACGCGACGCGCTCCTCGCGCGCGCGAAGATTCAGCCAAGGAGAGATACGAAGTCGAAAGCGTCGCATGGCTGCTCTATCGGCCATGGCATGGGCAGATCGTGAGGCGAAACCGCGGCGTCGACGCAACCACCTTCAGGGCATCAAGCAACGGCGACAAAATGTGCGGGTAGCCAGCCTGCGATTTCGCGCCCAAGACGCGCGACCGATCGGTGTGAGCCCCTATGCTCGGCGACGTGAGCCCTGCACAAACGGATCATCCAACGCCGGCCTTCTTCCAAACCGCGTCGCCAGCCGGCTCCGACCCGATCAAGACGCTGCTTGACGGGATCACCTCAACGCACCCGGTCATCCCGCCCTGGTACTTGTACGACACCATCGGATCCCGGCTCTTCGACGTCATCACGGTGCTGCCGAACTACTACCCAACGCGCACCGAGACCGCGATCCTCGATGCCAACGTGGCCGCAATGGCAGGCGCTCGGCCGGTCACCGGCAGCTGCCTGATCGACCTAGGAGCAGGAAGCTGCGAGAAGGCGCCGCGCTTGTTCGACGCGGTGCGCCCCGCCCAATACGTCCCCGTCGATATCTCGGTCGATTACCTGCGCGACACCGTCACGCGCCTCCAATCTGAGCATCCGAACATCGAGATGATCGGGGTGGGCACAGACTTCTCGAGACAGCTCGTCTTACCTGAGGCGTTGCAAGCGGCGCCCCGCTTGTTCTTCTACCCGGGCTCTTCGATCGGCAACTACGAGCCCGACGAGGCGCGAGGATTCTTGCAGCGCGTGCGCGCCCAGATGAGCGACGACGACACGCTGTGGATCGGCGTCGACCTCGTCAAAGACACCCAAACCCTCGAACGCGCCTACGACGACGAACTCGGCGTCACCGCCGCCTTCAACCGAAACATCCTCCGCAACGTCAACCGGCTCGCTGGCACCGACTTCACCCCTGCTGATTGGCGTCACGTCGCGCTGTACGACGAGGGCCAGGCGCGTATTGAGATGCATCTAGAGGCTGCCCGCGAGCTCACCGTTACCTGGGAGGGAGGCGAGCGCCGCTTCGCAGCAGGCGATCGAATCCACACCGAGAACTCCTACAAGTTCACCGTGGATTCGTTCCACGACCTGCTCGCAAGAGCTGGCCTACAGACGGTCGACATCTGGACGGACGAGCGCCGGTGGTTCGCGTTCTTCGTCGCAGCCCCCGCTGCGTGACCGACGCCGGCGACCCAGCGCTAGCGCGCGCCGCCCCGCAGCGCTGCAGGGTGATCAACGGGCTCCGTTCTCGCCATACAACCGCTGCTTGCGCGACAGTAGCGGATATCGCCCATCTCATGGGGCCTGGGAACTATCATGCGGTCTGGGCTACTCTTCGGTCGATTCTAAGCCTTTGAAAGGCTGATCTTACCAGTCGACAGTAGCCCCCACACGGCGCGGGGCTGAACACGAATGACTGACTCCTCCCGCAACATCGTACGCCACGAAGGCGTCATCTCCCGTCAAGACCGGGAGCGCCTGCTCAGCCAGCGCGGGTGCGTAGCGTGGTTCACCGGGCTCTCTGGCTCAGGCAAGTCGACCGTGTCTCGAGTCGTAGAGGAGCGACTCCAAGCAGCCGGCAAGCTCGTCTACGTGCTCGACGGCGACAACGTCCGCCACGGCCTGTGCGCGGACCTCGGCTTCTCGGACGCAGACCGCACCGAGAACATCCGGCGAATCGGGCACGTCGCGGCGCTGATGGCAGACGCCGGCGTGATCGTCTTGACCGCCTTCATCTCACCATTCCGCGCCGACCGGCAACAAGTACGAGACGTGGTCGGCGATGACGACTTCTTAGAGGTCTTCGTCGACGCACCGCTCGAAGTCTGCGAGTCGCGCGACCCTAAAGGCCTCTACAAGAAGGTGCGCGCCGGGGAGATCCCTGAGTTCACTGGCATCACCTCTCCATACGAGCCGCCGGAGAACCCAGCGGTGCATCTACAGACCGGCGACCTCTCGCTCGACGAGTGCGCCGCCCAAGTCCAGGCCGCGCTAAACCAACGCGGCCTCCTCAGCCCACCGCCAACTGCGTCATGACCAAATACGCGCTCAGCCACCTGCAGCAACTTGAGCAGGAGAGCATCCACATCATCCGCGAAGTCGCCTCGGAGTTCGAGCGGCCAGTGATGCTCTACTCGATCGGCAAAGACTCTGGCGTCATGCTCCGGCTAGCGCAGAAGGCGTTCGCGCCGGCCAAGATCCCGTTCAAGATCCTGCATGTAAACACGACGTGGAAATTCCGCGAGATGATCACGTTTCGCGACCAACTGGTTAAGGACCTAGACCTAGACTTCGTCGAGTGGATCAACCAAGACGGCGTCGACGAGGGGGTAGGCCCGTTCACGCACGGCACCCAGCGACACACCCACGTCATGAAGACCGAGGCGCTCAAGCAAGCGCTCAACGCGGGCGAGTATGACGCTGCGTTCGGCGGCGCCCGGCGCGACGAGGAGAAGAGCCGCGCCAAGGAGCGCGTGTTCAGCTTCCGCGACAAATTCCACCAGTGGGACCCGAAGAACCAGCGTCCCGAGCTCTGGGACCTCTTCAACTGCGAGGTCAATAAGGGCGAGTCGATCCGTGTGTTCCCGCTGAGCAACTGGACCGAGCTGGACGTCTGGCTCTACGTCTACAAGGAGAACCTGCCGATGGTGCCGCTCTACTTCGCCAAAGAGCGTCCGGTCGTCCGGCGCAACGGCACCTGGATCATGGTCGATGACGACCGCATGCCTCTCGAGGACGGCGAGACGCCCGAGATGAAGATGGTCCGCTTCCGCACGCTCGGCTGCTACCCGCTGACGGGCGCGATCGAATCAGACGCAGACACGCTGCCGAAGATCATCGAAGAGATGCTCCGTAGCCGCGACTCAGAGCGCCAAGGTCGCGTCATCGACTTCGACGAGGGCGGCTCCATGGAAGACAAGAAGCGCGAGGGCTACTTCTAATGACGTACTCCACTCAACTCGACGAGCTCGGCATCGAGGGCTACCTCGAGAAGTACGGAGACCGCGAGATGCTCAAGCTGCTGACCTGCGGCAGCGTCGACGACGGTAAGTCGACTCTGATCGGGCGCCTGCTCTTCGACTCCGAACAGGTCCACGACGACATCCTCGCAGCGACGACCAAAGCTTCTTCGAAGTTCGGGACCACCGGCGAGGAGGTCGATCTAGCGCTGCTCGTCGACGGCCTCCAAGCAGAACGCGAGCAAGGCATCACGATCGACGTCGCTTACAGGTACTTCGCGACGGATCGGCGCAAGTTCGTCATCGCCGACTGCCCAGGCCACGTTCAGTACACGCGCAATATGGCGACCGGCGCGTCAGCCTGCGACCTCGCCATCATCTTGATCGACGCGCGGTACGGCGTGCTCGAGCAGACGCATCGCCACTCATTCATCTGCTCGCTGCTGGGTATCCAGCACTTCGTCATCGCGATCAACAAGATGGACCTGGTCGACTACTCCCAAGATCGGTTCGACGAGATCCGCGAGGCATACAGCGAGTTCGCGGCGCGGCTTAACGTGAAGGACATCCACTTCATCCCGATGTCCGCGCTCAAGGGCGAGAACGTGGTCCATCGCGGCGAGAGCATGCCGTGGTTCCAAGGTTCACCGCTGCTAGACCACCTTGAAAACGTGCACGTGGCGTCTGACCGCAACCTAGTCGACCTCCGCTTCCCAGTTCAAAACGTCCTTCGGCCTAACCTGGACTTCCGGGGCTACGCCGGCACCCTCGCGTCAGGCGTCGTACGCGTTGGCGACGAGATCACCGCGCTGCCATCGGGCAAGACCTCGAAGGTCGAGAGCATCGAGACCTTTGACGGCAAGCTAGAAGAGGCGTTCGCGCCGATGGCGATCGTCTTGACCCTCGAAGATGAGATCGACATCAGCAGAGGCGACATGATCGTGGCGCCGAACAACGCGCCGCCGCTCGCGAACGACGTCGAGGCGATGGTCGTGTGGTTCAACGAAAAGCCGCTAAAGCCAGGGCAGAGCTTCTTGATCAAGCAAACGTCCTCGCAGACCTCGACCACGGTCGCCGACCTCCGCTACCGGACCAACGTCGGCACGATGCGGCGAGAATCCGCGCCAGAGTTGAGCATGAACGAAGTCGGACGGGTCCACCTGGAGTGCGCTCGACCGCTCGCTGCAGACGCTTACCAAAAGAATCGCGGGACGGGTTCATTCATCCTGATCGACCGAATGACCAACGCGACCGTGGGCGCCGGAATGATCGTGGAGCGCAAAATCGCCAAGGACGCGCTCGCCCGTCGCAGCGAGAGCCACGACGCGCGCAGCAACATCCGCCTGGACGACAAGCGCACGATCTCGAAGGATCAGCGGCAACAGCGCCTCGGCCAGAAGCCGTTCACGCTCTGGATCACCGGCCTACCACGCGCCGGCAAGTCGTCGCTCGCCTACGAGCTCGAGAGACGCCTCTTCGAGCAGCACAAATTCGTGCAGGTGCTCGACGGCGAGATTCTGCGCATGGGCCTAAACCGAGACCTCGGCTTCAGCGGGGCCGATCGCTGGGAGAACCAGCGACGCGCAGCTGAGTTAGCGGCGCTTAACCAAGCGATGGGCGTCAGCACGATCGTCGCCTTGGTCTCGCCGCTCAGCTTTGAGCGCGACCAAGCGCGCGAGATCGTCGGCGAAGACTTCATCGAGATCTTCTGCGACGCCCCGCTGGAGGCCTGCGAACAACGCGACGAAGACGGACTCTACGAGCGCGCACGCGCTGGAGAGATCGGCAACGTGACCGGCATCGACGCGCCTTATGAGGCGCCAACAGCCGCAGACCTGAGGCTGGACACCGCCGGTGACTCACTCGAAAAGAACGTCGACAAGGTGCTCCGCCACCTGAAGCAACACGGCTTGCTGGACAATTAATCACTGATGACGCCTGTCATTGAAGCCTACGGACTGAGCAAGACTTACCGGCTCTACCGCAACCCGTACGGGCGCCTGCTGGAGAAGCTCCCGTGGAACAAGGGCAAGCAGTACTACAAGCCCGTCGACGCGCTACAGGACGTGAGCTTCGAGGTCGCGCCCGGTGAATGCGTCGGCATGATCGGGAGCAACGGCGCCGGCAAGTCCACGCTGCTCAAGGTGCTCACCGGCACGACGTTCCCGACCGCCGGCCGCTACACCGTGCGAGGACGAGTCACCAGCCTCCTTGAGCTCGGTGCAGGCTTCCAGCCGAGCTTCACCGGTCGCACCAATATCTACATGAACGCGGCCCTGATGGGCTTCTCTCGCAAAGAGGCGAAGAAGAAGGTCGCCGAGATCATCGATTTCAGCGAACTCGGGGAGTTCATCGACGCGCCGGTCCGAACCTACTCTTCGGGGATGAACGCGCGCCTCGGCTTCAGCGTCGCGGTCTCTGCTGACCCCGACATGCTCATCCTCGACGAGATCCTCGCTGTCGGCGACATGAACTTCCGCAAGAAGTGCGTCGACAAGATCCTCGACTACAAGAAGCGCGGCAAGTCGCTCTTCTTCTGCTCGCACTCGCTCTACGACGTCCGGCAGATCTGCGACCGCGCCATCTGGCTGCGCAAAGGGCGCGTCCAGATGATCTCGGACTCGGTGACCGTCACGAACGAGTACGCCACGCACGAGAACAAGATCGCCGAAGGCAGCGATGAAATGCCCTTCGCAGACGTCCAGGACGCCGACGGCCAAAATCACCCGCGGATCATGGGGGCGCAGCTTCTCGACGCCGAGACGCGCAGGCCAAGGACGACCTTCGCCCCTGGAGACAGCGTGATCGTCCGCGTACACGTCCGCAACGCCCCGCGTGAGCAGCTGACCCTCGCGGTCGGCGCGATGCGGACCGACGGCACCCTCTGCTTCGCCCACACGACTCAGTTCTCAGGCATGGCGTTCGACTTCGAAGAGGGCTACGTCAACCTGAAGATCGACAACATCCGACTGCTCTCGGGCGAGTTCTCGCTGCCGGTCTGGCTGCTCGACTCGCAGGGCGTGCACCGCTTCCACGAGCGTCCTGCGAACGACACATTGATCGTTCAGAACCGCACCAAGGACCTCGGGCTGTTCATGCAAGAGCACAGCTGGGAGATCGAGCCGAAAGAAGGGGGGCAGCGATGACCCTCGCCCGCACCTACGACACCGACGCCAACAACGCTGGCCTCCTGGTGCGCCTGCGTGCGCTCGCGTGCTTCCCCCAGATGATCTGGCGGAACCGCAACATGGTCGCGAACTTCTTCCATCGCGACCTCATGGGGAGATTCCACGGCTCAGTGCTCGGCGCGTGGTGGATGCTGGTCCAGCCGCTGTTCATGTTCGCGGTTTACTACGTGATCTTCGGCCTGCTCTATAACCGCGGCGGCGGCGACCCGATCGAGTTCGCGCTCTACATGTTCAGCGGAGTGGTCTGCTTCCACGCGCTCAACGAAGCGCTGACAACCAGCTGCACGATCATCGTCAGCAACAGCAACCTAGTGAAGAAGGTCGCCTTCCCCTCGGAGGTCTTGCCCATCCCCTCAGCGCTCGTTTCGCTCATCTTGTTCGGGGTCGGCGCGGTCGTGGTGCTCGCGTTCGGCGTCACCACTGGCAAGTTCACGCCAGGGGCTGAGATAATCTTCTTGCCCGTGGTCATCCTGCTCCAGTTCATGCTCACGATGGGGCTCGGGTTGCTGTTAGCGAACGCGAACGTCTTTATCCGCGACGTGCAGCAGTTCTGGAGGATCTTCTCGATGGCATGGTTCTTCCTCTCGCCCGTGTTTTGGGACCCCAAGATGATGAGCGCGCTGATCGGGGACCCGACGCTAGAGTCGATCGCGTTCAACGCCAACCCAGCGTTTTCGCTCTTGATGGCACACCGCATCGCGTTGGGCGGTGAGTTCCCGCACCTAGGAATTACCGACTTCTGGGGTCACGTCGGCGTGCTCGCCATCTGGGCGTTCTCAGCGCTCACGCTCGGCCACATGACCTTCACCGCCAGCAAGCACAAGCACGCTGACATCGTGTGAGGCGCCGCCTGCGACGCCTTCCTGCTACGCGTCGACCTGCTGCAAGCCAGCTAACACGCGCTCTTTTAGCCAAGGTCGACAGACCACAAGCTCATCGTTGCGCGCGTTCGCTTGGTTATAGCGATGCGCCGCGCCGTCGAAACGGCAGACCTCATAGCCCGCGGCGCGCGCGATCGCTTCGGGCGCGCAGGTGTCCCACTCCTTGAGACCGACCTTGTGGACGTAGATGTCCGCCTTGCCGAACAGCAGCATCGACACCTTGAAGCCGACGCTTCCACAGGGCACCAACTCGGCGTCGCCCATGCCAGCAGCGAACTTCTGCATCCACTCTGGCGTGTGGCTTCGGCTGGCGACCATCCGCAGCCGCTCCCCAGCGCGCTCACCTGCGTCGGGGACCAACGCGCTCGGCCAGTCACCGCCATCACCGAGCACCTCAACGGCTACGGATCCGTCCATATTACGCGCGGTCAACACCCGCTCCACGGACGGCAACGCCACCACCCCGAGCACCGGCTGCTGATCCACGGCGAGGCCGACATGTACAGCCCAGTCATGGCGGCCGGACGAGTACTCCTTCGTGCCGTCGAGCGGGTCAACGATCCACGCGACGCGGTTCTTGGTGCGCTCTAAGTCGTCCTTCGTCTCCTCAGAGAGGATCGCGTCGTCCGGGTAGCGTCCGAAGATCGCACCCTGCAAGTAGCCGTCGGCGGCCTGATCGCCGATGTTGCCCATGATCTTCGGATCCTCCCAGTTGCCGCTCTCACGCAGAGAGAGCAAGCGCGAGCCTGCCGAGCGCGCGACCGCGACCGCGAAATCGAGGCGTATAGAAAGGTCAGAGGCTGTGAGCATGGACAGCAGAGATCGTTGATTAAGTCAGACCGGGGCAGCAAATCCGGCGAAGTCGCCAGCGGCGGGCGTCCCGCTCGTAACAGGCCACGGAGACGATAGCAGCATCAGCCAAAGACGATCAGCTTTGTCTGCTATCCCGTCACACCGGCGGGACGAGACGGCCGCGCGCCGCCGCCGTGACGACCAACGCGTGAGCCCTCCGCCGGACGCCGATCAGCGCCGTCGCGCAATTCGTCAGGCTTTGAGCGGCTCCAGGACGCGATCGCGCCCCATCGCAGGCTTCGTCGAACGCCGCTGCGGCAACGGCATCGAGACGGTCGGCTCGACCGCGCGGGGTCGCGCAGAGCCCGCGCGCACCGCCGCACGCGTCAGCGTCATCATCGACGCGACGAGACACGTCGCGGCGGCGGCGCCATGAGGCACCGCGGTGACCGAGCCCTCCGCGCGGCCAGAAGCTGTCACCGAACGATAGCTGCGCTCACTCTGCACGTAGACGTGGTCCGCCTCTTGCGTGACGCTGGCGGGCAGCTCATGCGGCGCGAGGTCATCTGCTCGATCCAGCTGCAACGCCCAGCGACGACAGTCTGGGCGGTCCGCCCGCGACGGCCAACCCGACGACAGCCAAAGATCCGCGCGGCCAGGGTTTCGAGTCATCTTCGCCTCGAGCTCAGGCGCGTGCGACCGCAGCCACGCGAGCTGTCGCCGAGATGGTGCGTTCGGGACGAGATGCACGTCGATGTCCTCGCGAGCGACCAACGCACGAGCGGTCGCGATCGCTGCCTCGGCGCTCGCCGAACCACCGAAAAACGGCGCCTCAAGCACGACCTTGGGGAGCGATACGCCGACCGAGCGGACCGGCGGCGGCGGCGGGACAGGCCGGCCCTTCAGCAGCTCCGCGACCACGTGGCGCCGCGCGCGCTCGCCGACTCCAGGCGCCGAGCGCTGTCCAAACGCTTCCTTCCACGCGACGTAAAGCCCCATCGGATCCGGCGCGAAGTAGCCGCCATCGCCGCTCCCGCGACCAACGTGGCGCCCGCCTACGGCAACAGCGACCGCGTCGCCCGCCAACAAGCGGGCCGTCGCGTCGAAGCGCGCTGCGACGACCGGGCGGCCCGAAGCGAGCGCGAAGACCAGCGCGTCCGACGCTTCGAGGCGCCGATAAGGTTGAACGATCGCGGCTGCGTCGCGCGCGTGCGCTGGCGTGAACGGCGCCCGAACGACATCGATCAGGTCGGCGGCGGCGGCGGCGCGATCGAGCAACTCGTGGATCGTAGCCGGCGACGCGGTCGGCATCACGAGCCGGAGCCGCATCCCGCAGCCTGCAAAATGCCGTGCAAAGCACTCGACCACGAGGTCCGTCCCGCACGCATAAGCGTCCCGTGCGACATGGAGGAAGCAGGTCGGAGCGGTCGCCTCCAGGCCGAGCCAAGGCCTCAAAGAACCCTCGGAGCACGCGTGTGGCTGACGCTCGATCCCGGCCCAACGCAGCTCAGCGAGCACACGATCGACGAGCTCACCGGAGCCGATGTCAGAACGCGCTTCGATGACAGCGCACGCCTTAGGCCAGGCCAGGGACGCCGCCCGCGCAGCGTCTCGGCGCTCGTTCGCGGCAGCGAAGACGACCAACGGCGCCGTCGCCACTACGTCTGCCTTCGTCGCCGCGAGGATCAAAGCCAAGTCCTTCTTCGGCAAGGCATTAGATGAATCACAACTACGCCCACAGCCGCGCGCTTCGACCGCCCCCCCGCAGTGTGGAGGCGCCGAGCTAGGCGTCGCATTCAGTGACAAGGAAGCCCGCATCCCGCGCTCTTTCAAGGCGCGCAAGAGGCCCCGTAGCGCGCCAGCTTCTGGGCGCTCACCAAACGGGTCCCCTGCGATCCGGACGTGGTTCATTGCTCGGTCCTATCGGCAGTTCCACGCGGTTACTGAAACAACAAGTGATCTGTGGAACGTCGACCGAACTCAGGACAAGATCGCGCGATGCCCACACCGCTGCCAGTGCACCCGGATCGCCGCGCCGCGACCCTCCTGCAGGTGCTGCGCGGGGGCGAGCGCCCAGCGGAAGGCGCCTCGGAGCTACCGGAGCCGGGCAGCGCCGACTGCCGCATCGACCTAAAGCAACTGATCTACCGAGCACGATCCGCGATAGCCTCGGCGCCGAGCGCCGCGCAACATTTGGCCCCGCTCAAAGAGGAGCTGCATCCTGACTTATGGTCCGGGACCGTACCCGACGGAGTCGCACGCGGCTTCGCTGCGAGGCTCGAGGAAGCGTGCTCGCTAGCGTCAGATCCGGTCTCGCCGGACGCACCCGAAGAGCTTGTTGAACTCGTTGAGGGTAAGGAGCTGCGCCGCAAGAAAGACTTCTTGGTCGCCGCTGGCAAGACGCGGGCGCGGTTCAGCCGAAAAGGCGGACTGCTGCTCATCGACCGCTCGCACGACCTGCACAGCGAGAACTGCCTGTGGTTCGAGGCCCGCCGCGATCTGGGCACACTGGACAGCTTCGCGGGCGCCCCTGACGAAGGACCGCGGCTGTTCTCCGCTCAGTTTCTGAAACCCGTTCAGCTTGCCTGCTCCGAACACACGACAACGCTGACCTTGGCCGGAACGCTCGGCAACGGCGAAGCCGGCTGGGCCTGCCGCGTCTCTCTCTATGGGGATCGTCGCTGCGACGCGCTCCATATGACCATCGAGTTGCCGCGCATCGCCCGCGGATGGCGACTCAGGAGCCGCCTACTCGGCGTGCCTGACCAGCTGGCTCACCACGAATGCGAGCCAGTACGCGAGCGCGTCGACGGCCCTCGCGGAGGCTTCTTGGCTGACACGCTGGTGCGCTCGTGCGCGCAGCTCCGCGTCGGTGACCAGCTGGTCGCCACGCCAGCGGCCGCCGACCCTGGCCCGCTCGTACACCGATTCTGCCTAGGCGCCCGATAAAGCTGCACTTGCGTCACCGCGGTCACCAGCCTCGACCAGGACCCTCGCAGCCGTTAGCTTATGGGACTCCCCCGCGCCCGCTCCTGACGTGTACGATTTCCTCTGGTTCGCCCTCGGTGTCGCCGTAGCGCTCGCTGCGACGGAGCTCTGGCGCATCGTCTTCAAAGAGGCCGCGCCATCGTCACCGCATCACGGAAAGTCCGACGCGGCGCAGCCACCACCGAAATCCATCGACTCCTCGGTGTCGCCCGAGACGCACGAGCTCGCGCTCTCTATGGCTGAAGAGCTCGCGAGCTTGGTGAGCGCGCTAGAAGGGCGCGCGCACCACCTGATCGAGGCAGCGCCATCACGGGCTAAGCTCCCTGGGGCAGCTGAGGCCATGCTGGGGTCCGTCGACCGGCTCCGACATCTCCACAGCAAGCTGATCACGTTCGGTCGCGCCCGCCCCGTCGTGAGCGGCGCGACAGACGTCAGCGAGCTAATCGCCAGCATCCGCGACGAGCTACAACAAATGCAGCTCGGGCTCGAGCTCAGGTGGGAGCCGCCGCCCGAGCTCCCGCACATCAACGCAGATCCTGAGGCCGTGCGCGACGCGATGCTGTTCGTCTGCGCCGCCTTGCTGCGCGCCGAACGCGGCGCGACCCGCCTGACCTTCTCGACGGAGCGCTCGTTCTCAACCGATCAACCGACGATCAAAGTCGAACTCAACCTCGAGTGGATCACCGTGCCAGGTCACAACCCATCGCCCGGAGCTCTCGACCAAGGGTTCGCGCTAGAGTGGGAAGCGGCCAAGCACCTCGTCCACAGCTACTCTGGGGAGCTACAAGTCTGGCACCTTCCCGGCAAGTCGGTGCGAGCGGTCGTGCGCTTGCCGATCGTCATGGTGGACGCGCCACCTGCGGCATCGGCGCCCGAGGTCGACGAGACGTCAAGCAAGACCGATACCGGCGAACACATCTACGGCGGCGCGCTGGTGCTCGAATCAGACCCAGCGCTTCGCGCGGTGCTAGCGCGTGAGCTCAAAGCTAGCGGCCGCGCCGTGTTCGCGTGCGCCGACGGGGAATCTGCGCACACCTTCTTGCAAGCCACCCCCGACAGATTCGAGCTGCTCATCGTCGACGACGCTCAGCAGATCGACGAACACACCCCGCTCGCCCGCACGATCCGCGCGCACGCGCCGGCGCTTAAGATCTGCCTGCTGACACCGGCGCCCGCATCAGCGCCCGCCGGGTGGCAGACCGTGCATACGCTGAAGAAGCCGTTCGGAGTGCACGAACTGCGCCACAAGCTCGCCTCCATCCTCGAGACGGACTAGCCTTAACCTTGCCTACCCCACGGAGAACAACCCTGGCCCGCAAAGACAAACGAGCACCGGACGAACACCGCCCGATCAAATTCACCCGATCATTCACCGACCTGCCGGGGTCCGTACTCGCGACCTGCGGTAAGACCACCGTGCTCTGCACGGTCGGGATCCAAGATCAGGTGCCGCATTGGATGTACAACAAACATCAAGGCGGCTGGCTGACCGCGGAATACTCGATGCTCCCGAACGCAGGGAGCCCGCGGAAACCGCGAGATGGCCGCACCGGCCGCCCGATCGATGGCCGCACGCAGGAGATCCAGCGCCTGATCGGCCGCGCGCTACGCTGCGCCGTCGACCTCAAGCAGTTGCCCGAAGTGACGCTCTGGGTCGACTGCGACGTATTACAGGCCGACGGTGGCACCCGCACGACGTCGATCAACGGCGCGATCGTGGCGCTCTATGATGCGTTGCTCTACATGGAGGAGCAGAAGCGACTCCCAAAGTGGCCGATGCGCGGGTTGGTCTCCGCGATGTCCGTCGGGCTCAAGGACGGCGCGCCGTTGGTGGACCTCGATTATCACGAAGACAGCGCCGCGGAGGCGGATCTCAACGTGATCTGCGCGAGCGACGGAAAGCTAATCGAAGTGCAGGGCGCTGCTGAGAAGGCCCCCTTCACGGTCGACCAGTTCCATGAAGTCGTAGCGATCGGTCAGCGGTCCTGCGCGAGCGTTAACGAACTGCAGCGTCAAGCGCTCGGCATCTGATATGGCCGAGCTTTGGATCGGCTCCAACAACCCGAAGAAGCTCAAAGAGCTGACCCGCCTGCTTGAGCCGCTAGGCATCACCCTGCGAACGCCGCGAGAGCTCTCGGCGCCGTTCGACCCTGTCGAGGACCAACCAGACTACGCGGGTAACGCCCGCAAAAAGGCGACGCTGCTGGCCCATCTCTCTGGCTCGATCGCGCTGGCCGACGACAGCGGCCTCTGCGTCGACGCGCTCGACGGGCGCCCTGGCGTACACTCTGCGCGCTATGGCGGCCCAGGGCTAGACGATCGCGGCCGGCTGCTGCGACTGCTCGAAGAGCTGCGGGACGTCCCGCACGAACGGCGGACCGCGCGATTCGTCTGCAGTCTCTGCGTCGCTGCCCCCGACGGCACGGTGCTCGCCAGCATCGAACAAGCGTGCGAGGGCGTCCTTCGCGCGGAGCCATCGGGAGCGGGCGGCTTCGGCTATGACCCGATCTTCGTGCCGGTCGAACATCAAGACGACATGAGCCAGTCCTTCGCAGTGCTCGACGCAGCAATCAAGGACCGCCTGAGCCACCGCGGCAAGGCGCTGCGCGCCCTCGTCTCGGAGTTGCCGACGCTGCTCGGAGATCGATAGCTCCGAGCACGCGACCCTCGGCCTCAACCGAGCGGTTCAGACGCAGGCGCGCTAGCTTCGCTTGGGTCCTCCGGCGCCGCACTCGCGACGACCCCGCCGCCCGGCAACTCGCCGGCAGTCTTCATGAACATCAACCCGATCACGTAGACAACAGCGGCGACGTAGAACACGTTCGAGAAGCCGATCGCCATGCTCAAGACGATGCAGAAGATCGACCCGAACACGCTGAAGAACGCGTTGATCGCCCACCCCCAGGGAATCAGGTGCGGGCACGTCTGCTCAACCACGCGGATTCCGCTCGGGAACGGCATCCCCAGCACAAACCCCGTCGGGACCAAGATCACAATCACGACCAAAACCCGCAGCCACAGACTCAGACCGAGCAGGTGTGGGATCAGGAAGTTGACGAACATCAGGTTGATCGCGACAGCAACGAGCACGCCCACCAGCATCATCATCAAGTGCTCTCGACGGACCTGCTGAATGCGACCAGACCACAGCGACCCAAGCCCCGCCGACGCGAGCAAGCTGGTCAACACCACGGACAACGCATAAGTGGGGTGGCCCAAGAAGATCACCAACTTCTGCATCAGCGCGATCTCAAACAGCATGAAGCCGAGACCGAGCGCGGCGAAGTAGAGGAAGATGCGACCCGTCCCCGGAGTGCGGACGCCGGAGGCCCGCAGCTTGCGCAGCGGGAGGAAGATCAACAGCGCCGCCAACGCCAAGATCTGGAGCATCGAAATGCCCAGCACGAAGTGCCCGATCGGGAAGTCCGAGTGGTAATTGAAGGCGCCGTCAGCGCCAGCCCGCCGCCCCCCACGCAGCAACCCAGACCACTTGTAGAAGTTGAAGAAGAACGGAGCGTCGTCCGTCGCGGGGCGGACGTCGAACGGATAGCGGTCGTAGAAGTGCTGCTTCCCCGCGGCCCCGGCCGTCAGCAGCTCGCGGAAGTTCCGCATCGTCTTCTTGATGTAGTTCGCCTGCGCCTCGATCGCCGGCCTCAACTCGGTGAGCTTCTGCAGCATCACCTTGCCGACCGGGGCCCCCCGAAGATCCACTGGCAGCAACGCGTCTGTCACCGCTGCGCCTTGACCGACCTCCGCCGCGGCGGCGAACCAAGCACGGATCGACGCGTTGCGCGATGCGATGTCGGCCGAAGCCCCGCCGATCGCGTCCTTGACCTTCGGCATCAAAACGGCGAAGTGCTCAGGTTGCAGCACGATCTCATCATGCCGACCGAGCAGCGGGTCATACACGAGGCCAACGAACGCCTCCGCGCGGGCGAACTCGCGGAGCGCCGCGATCTCAGCCGCCGTAAACGGCGTCTGCTTGATCATCGTCGACGCCCAGTCAATCCCGCCGCGCAACACGCAGACGTGCTTCTCCGGCTCGTCGACGCCGGCAAGACGCAGGCCCTCGACCGCGATGTTGGCTAACCGAAGCGTCTCGCGCGCAGCCTTAGGAGCCCGCAGCATGAAGCGCGAATAGCAGACGATGCCGTGCGGGTTGAGGTGCTCGTAGAAGTCCTGGACCGCCTCAACCGTGTAGAGGTAGCTCTCGGAGAGCGTGTAGGCCCCCCCGCTCAGCGCGGTGTACGAATCGACGCCGCTCATCTGGATGACGTCGTATTTGTCGTCGTGAGACCTTAGCCACGCCCGCCCTTCGCTGTTGACGAGGTTGACCTTCTCAGCGAGCGGGCCGTTCGTGAACAAGCCGCCGAGGTAATCGTCATAACGCTCCTCGACCATCTCGATCATGGCCGTGTTCAGCTCGACCGCGGTGACGTGGCTGGCGCCGTTCGCGAGCGCTACAAGCACGTCCACGCCGCCGCCGACGCCAATGACCATCGACTTCTGATCGGTGCGGCCGCTGGCCTTGTGGACCACGTACGCCGAGGCTGCCTGGGTGTCGTCGAGGAAGGGGAACTTCGACAGGTCGGACGCGCCCTCGTAGAGCATCGTCGGCGCGGTGCCGTCTTGCCCCACGGCTCGCGCCACGATCGGCTGCTCGTCGACGAGGCCCATGTCACCTCCGATCATCGGCGCGCCCATCATGCTGGGGCCCACCTCAACCTCAGCCGTCGCGCTCGAGAGCTTGGTCATCTTCATGCCTGCGTTCTGCAGGACGAGCGCCTCCTTACCGACAGCGTATGGGACCCGCCACTCAACCGGCGCAACCAGCGACGGGGCCATGCCCGTGAAGCCGAGGAGCAACCAAACGCCGACCGCGACCCCCGGGACGCTGAGCAGCAGGTAGCGGCGCGGCGTCGTGAAGCTGAAGAAGAGCGCTGCGAGCAGCCCAAAGCATCCGGCCATGACCACCGCGGCCGAGCTGCCGAACGCTTTCAGCGCGACCACGCTCAAGCTCGCGCCGACGGCTGAGCCGACAAGATCGGCGAAGTAGAGCTTGTTGACGTTCTTCGCGAAACGCGTGAGCGCCAACCCAATGCCGAGCCCCCCGAGCAGGAAGGGCACGAACACGATCAGGTAGATCAAGAACAGCGCGAGCGCGTTCTCGGGCCGCTCCCAAATCGACAGGCTGTCAATCCTGACGAAGGTCGTGAAACAAAACGCCAGCACGACGCTGACCCCATACGCGAGGCTGGTCCACACCAAAGCCCGCTCGGCGCTACCCGCCTTGCGACCCAACCCAGTCGCGGTCAACAAGCTGCCTGACGCGCCGAAGCCGAGCAGCCCGATTGAGATCACCATGTAGGTGAAGTGGTGCCACATCATGATCGCGAAGACACGGGTCAACGCGATCTCGAACATGATGACCGACAGGCCGAGGCAGAAGATGCCGGCGAGCAGCGATCTTGGCGATACAGGCATAGGCGTGGCTTAGCCGACGGCGGCGTAGAGACCGATTGTGTCCTTACATGCGAAGGAGCGAAACCAAAAGTAACCCCTGCGGGGCGACGAAGCCGTCCGCCAGCGCCAACTTCCCGACCCCGCGCCCTGACGCCGATGCCAGCGCAGGTGCGCGTGCATCAGCGCGAGACTTTTAGCCGCTAGGTCGCGGCGTCAGGCGAGCCGTCGCCGCTGACCGAGTCATCACCTAGCTCCGGAGCTTGCTCATCAGGCTCCTGCGACGCGACATCTCCCATGGCAGCCGCCTCTGCCGCGGCTTGGACCTGCTCAAGGCGCTCACGGTCCTGCTCCTCCTGCTCGAGGAGCTCCTCAGCCGTGATACCTGCGAGGATCTGGTCCGCGGTCACCTCGTCCTTACCGATGTAGGCGAGGCTGATGTCGTCGAAGCACTGGTGTTGGGTGGCCCTCAGGTAACCCTGCTTCATCATCTCCAGCATCGCGATCAGGGTGCCGATCATGCCGTAGCGGCCTTCGCTCTTATCGAACACCTCGGAGAATCGCACCTCACGGCGCTCCTTGAAGGTGTCTAGCAGGCATCGCGCGTAGTAGCCCACGTCGCGCTTCTCGACCTCAACCTCCATCGACTGCTGGCTGCCGATCTCCTCGAGCAGCTTGGCGAACGCCGACGTCAAGTCCCAGACACCGAGCTCACCGATATCGAGGAGGTCCTCGTCGGCTTTTGACCTGAGCTCCGGCGGTTGCGCCATCACGAGGTTGCTCTGGCGCTGACGACGATCCCCGCGACCATCCAGCTCGCGAGCGAGGTCCCGGTAGCGCTTGTACTCGAGCAGACGTCGGATCAGGTCATCGCGCGGATCTAGCTCCTCTTCGAGCTCGACGGACTCGTTCGGCAGCAGCTCACGCGACTTGATCTCCATCAGCGTGCTCGCCATCACGACGAAGTCGCCTATGTCATGCAAGTCAAGCTGCTGCAGCACCTTGAGATTTTCTAGGTAGCGGTCGAGGATGGCCGCGATCGAGACCTCGTGGATGTCGACCTCGGACTGGCGCACCAAGTGCAGCAGCAGGTCCATCGGCCCCGAGAAGACCGGCAATTCGACGCGATAACTCACCTGTCCTTAGGATAGCGCCGGAGCGCCGCAGGTAAAACAACACCGCTGGCCGTTCAGTAGTCGTTCTGCACGCGGAGGCCGTTACTCGCGTCAAGGTTGAGCGATGAGTCGAGCGCGATCGCCTGCAGGTATGCCACGAGGCCGGGGGCCGGGGGCACGGGGATCTGCGCGAGCGAGGTCCCAAAAGAGCTGAGCGGCAAGAGCAAGGTCGCGTCCGGCTGCGCCAGCAGCGTGCAACCAGTCCACGGCGTCGGGAACGGCAACGAAGCGGGCGCGCCGCCGACCGCGAGCGCTGCGAGGCCGCTCGGCGGCCCAAGCGACACCACCAAGAACAGCAGGTGGCTCTGATCTGGCTGAAGCGCGAGCGTGCCGGCGACGCCGACGCTCTGACAAGGCGCGCCGTAGACCGTCGCGCTCGCTGAGACCCCGAGGCCAAGTTGATCAAACAGCGCGAGCCCCATCTCTCTGCCACACTGCAGGTAGTCGGCCTCGGTGCTCCAACTGACGCCGTCAGGGCCGCGCGCGTACGTGCCTTCGAAAGTGATCGCCATCACCGGCTCCTCGAAGTTCGGCGGCCCGAGCCAACCGGGCGCAGCGGTCCAGCGGTCGTGACACATCGACTCAACGAACGGTCGCGATCCGAGCGTGCTGTTGGCCGTCGTGCCGAGCGAGACCAGCGGACTGCGGGCCTCAAAGTTCGCGACCCAATCGCTCTCCGCCTGATGCACGGCCGGGATCACGCCGCAGCTGCTGCAGCCCGGCGACCAGTTCGCGTTGGCGACGTGCTGAAAGTGGAACGGGAACACGATGTTGTGCGTGCTGTGAAGGTTGAGCAGCACGCTGATCGGGTTGCTGCCAGGGTTCACGGCGGTGCCCATATAGCCCTCGATCGCAGCGCGCAGCGCGACAACCTCGGGTTGCGTCGATGTGTAGGGCGCGCTCCACTGCGCCTCCAAGTTGGAGGAGTTGGCGTTGGTCCGGTAGTTGCCGAGGTAGACGCCGTCCGGGTTGGCCATAGGCACGACCTCGATCAGCGCGTGATCGAGCAAGATCTCGGCTTCGAGCTCGCCGGACGCCAACCACTGAAACAGCCCCTCCACCATCAGGTGGCTGGTGGTCTCCGCGGGGTGCACGCCAGCGTGGATCCAAATACGCTGCTTGGCCGCGTCTGGTCGCGAGCTGTCCGTCCACTCGACCTTCTCGATCGGCCGGCCAAGCTGGGAGTCGCCCAGCGACACGATGCTGCGAACCCGCGGATCTCCTGCGACGCTCGCCAGCAACGCGTCCTTCCGGGCCACGGTGTACGGGAAGAACTTGGCGACGCGCACCGCCGCGACGCCCGGCGGGACGCTGACGCTAAATGAGTGCTGCGAGCCGCCCTGCACGGTCGGCACCGCGCTCGGAGGCATTCGCACATAGCTGCCGAAGTTCACGCCGTCAGCTGACAGCGACCAGACCGGCAAAATGACGTCGGAGTAGCCCGCGTTGGTGACGCGGAAGTTCAAGGTCGAACCAGGCGTCAAGCTGTCGACCTGGCAGTGCCACCAGCGCCGGAAGCTTGTCGGCAACGACGTGTTGCCGTTGTCGTCGTCCATCTGCAGCGTCAACGTGTAGCTGCTGCCTCCGCCCGTCACGGACCACGAGCGTAGGCGCATGTTCTCACCGCTAGCGCTGACCTGCGGTGACTGCGCAGCGAGGGCGTGACAGAAGATCAGGGCTAGAGCGACAAATCGCATCTACTAAGGGTGCCGCGCTGCGCGCAGCCGTCAACCCGAGGCCAGCGCTACGACGTCGTCGGCGCAGCCCCAGCTGACCGTATACCCGCTGCCGCCGTGGCCGTAATTGTGCAGCAAGAGCCGCCCGTCGGGCCTGAGCTCGCGCTCTAAACGCACCGCCGAACGATAGGGCCGCAGGCCGACGCTGACCGCTCCCACGCGCCCCTCGCTGAGCCCTGGCCACACCTTGACCGCGTCAGCCAGGATGCGCTCCGTATCATCGTCGTCCGGCTCGGTGCGCTCATCCCGCTCTTGAGCCGTTCCACCCAAGACCAACCGCCCGGCGCGCGGGACAACGTAGCGCGGACGCGGGGTCGTATCGTCGATCCACGCGGTCTCCATCTCCACCCCATCCAAGAAGATCAGCTGCCCTCGCACCGGTCGCAGGTCCTGGTCCTGACACAGCTCGCGGGCACCTAAGCCAGCGCAGTTGACGACGATATCGGCCGCCGCGAAGGCCTCCTCAAAGTCAGCGACCTCGCGACGCACCACGTTGATCTCCGCGCGGGCCAGCTCACCGATCAGCCAGCCCAGGTAGACCGGCACGTCGCAGACTGGCACCTGCGTACGAACCGCAGAGCGATACCCGTTGGGGACCTCAGCGCTAGGTATGACCTCGACATCAGGGACCGCAGAAGCCCACCAAAGATCCGGCGTCTCATCAGCGAAGCCCTCCATGACTGAACACATGCGAACGCCAGCGCCCCCTCGCTCTGCGAGGGCGCGAAGCTGCGTAAAGGTCACTGCGCTCCACCGCGCCACCGCCTCGCGCGGCTCGGCTAAGAACGGATACCAGATCGCACCGGCCGCAGCTGAGGTCGTCGCGCTGAGCTCGTCGCGCGCCCAGACCTCAACGTCAAAGCCAGCCGACCTCAACCGCAGGGCCGTCGTTAAACCGATGACGCCGCAACCGACGACGACCACGCGCGTGGGACCTCCGCTTCGCATCTTCCGCGATCAAAGCGCGCCCAGCGCGAGATTGCGAACAAATGCGTCGGCAGAGCGATCACGCCGGCGAGCCTCTCGCAGCGCTAGGTCTACGGACCTAGTCCGCCACACAAGCAACGCCTGTGGGTCGCGGCGTATCGCTAATTCGGGCCGGCCCGCCGGAACCTCGGGCATAGCCACCGCGCTAGAAGGAGCCGACCTCGACCTCTAGCGCGTTCGAGAGGTCGTAGCTGACGCCGTCGAAGGTCGCCGCCTGGAACACCCAGGTGAACGCGGGCAAGTTGCCACCGCCGAAGAGCGGCAGCTGCAGCTCACCGTTTGCGTCCGTAACGAAGAGCTCAACGACCGCGGCGAGCGGCAGCTGCGGCACCAAGAACTCCGTAGCCGTCACCGGCGTCGGGTTCGCGGCGATCCCGAGCACGATGATCGCAGGCGCGTTCGGCGCGCCGTCAACGAGCTGGAACGTCGCCCTCGAGCCAGCCGTGGTCAAGTCATCGCCGCAGACGTCGAGGCGCAGCGCGCCTCCACCGGCGAAGCCAAGGTCTACCTGGCAGTATTCGCACTCATCGGGCACGAGGTTGTCGTTCGCGTCCGCGAACCCACCAGACACCACGTCCGCGAGGTCGTTGATGTTGTTGTTGTTGCAGTCAACCTCGTAGACCAGCGCGAACGCGTCTCGATCGATCACGTCGACCGCGCCGTCCTGGTTGATGTCAAAGACCGCTTCTGGATCATCAGCGGTGTAGGGCCCGCCGCTCATCGCCGCGACGAACGCGGCGAGGTCGACCTCATCGCGGTCATCGTCGCCGTCCCAGTCAAATTCGGCTCGACCCAGCGAGTCCAAGAAGTCGACCACCGCCAACTGGTCCGCGGCCGACTGAGCCTGGAACGCCAACGCCGACAGACGCGACTCGCTCCCGAGTGACGCGTGCAGCTCGATGATGCCGCCGGGGCCAAGGATCCGTGATTGCAGCGTGCCGCCGACCACCCGTCCGTCATGCCACAGCGCGGTCCGAGAGCGCACGCCCCAGAGGCTCGGCGTGCGGAGCTCCTGAGACGACGCGTCACCGTCACCGATGAAGTCCGCCGAGACACCCATATCGTGCAACAAGAAGTCCGAATACGGCTTGATCGTCTTGTTGCGGACCGCCGCCTCGAGGTTCGGGTCGTTGCTGGTCGTCCAAGTGGCGATGTGACAGTTGGCGCAGCCGACGCTGTTGAAGATCGCCTCTCCGGTCATGCCCGAGCGCGGGGTCTGCGGCGGCGCCGCCAGGTAGCGCTGGAAGTTCGTGATGCGGTCGATGAAGTCGAGGCCGTTCGCGTCTGGCGTGTCCTCCGGGTCTGCGACCGAGTCATACTGCGTCAACAGCGACAGGTTCCCGTTCGGCGCGTTCTCGTTCGGGAGCAGGCGGTTGGTCAACCCCATCTCATTCTGCGCAGCGTCAGCCGAGAACGAGAGGACGGTCGCGAGCTGCGCCTTCCAGCCCATTCGCCCTGCCCGCTGCGGCCCGTTCGGGTCCTCAAGCGGCGTCACCCAGTGCACCCGACCGCTGACGCTCGAGCTCGGCGGCGTGGTCTCGTTCGCCTCGATATCAGCGTCTGCGATCGCCTCGATGAGGCCGGCGCCGAGCACGCTCGGCGTCACCCGCTGCGCGACGACGTTAGCCGTGCTGGGGACGACCTCGACGGCCGCCGGATTGATCGCGCCGAATTGCAGCAGCGAGCCGCCCAAGCCCACCAACGGGTCAAAGCCGCCTTTGCCGTCGTCGTAGCCGAAGCGCGTGACCTTCGTCCCGCCAGGCCCGCCGACCGGGTTGTTGTGGCAGTTGGCGCAGCTGACCTGGTTAAAGATCGGCCCGAGCCCCTCGATCGGCGTCAGGGGCGTGCTGAAGTCGATGAGCCCGTCTTCAAACGCCTGCAGCTGCGACGGCGTCAGGCCCGCTAACGGCTCACCCATCTTGGGCTGCGGCGACTGTCCAAACAGGGGAGCCGCGCAGGTGGCTATGAGCAAGGATTGAGCTAAGACACGCATGGCAAGGTCAACTGAGAGCCAATCCCGAACCTGCGGGGGCGACGCAGGGTCGAGCGGGGAAGCATACGAGGCTTCGCAAGTCTACCAGACAATGAGAAGGCCCGCCCCCCGCAGCGCGGAAGACGGGCCTCGCAGAGCGCGAGCGTTCGCCCGCGCGCGCAGATCAGCGGTCAGAACCACTCAACGCGCAAAGCGTTAGTGATCCCGACCTGCCCCGGCTGCGCGGGGTCGCTGTAGGCCGCCTGCAAGTAGAGCGCGGCGCCCGGCGGCAGCAAGCCGCCGACACTGAGCGGCACCGCGAACTCGCCTGAGACGTTGCCGAAGATCTGCCCCAGGATGACCGGCTGCGGGCTGATCAGCTGGCCGCTGTTCCACGGCGACGTAGTCGGCGCCGGGAAGAGGTCGAACAGCAAGAGGCCGCTCGCGAACGCTGGCATGCCAGCGACCCGCAAGGTCGTGTTCGGCGTGCTCGCCGACAGGCGCTGGCCGCACATCGACAGCGACGCCGCGCCGATCGTGCTCAGCGGGAACGTCGGCTGACACCAGTCACAGTTGAACGTCTCCGCGCGGAAGACGTCGATTCCCGCCTCGACGATGCTGCCAGGCAGCGCGTCCTCGGTGCGGAAGCGGACCTGCACGTTGCCGGTCGGGGTGATGTAGTCGCCCACCCTGAATTGGTTGAGCACCCACTCGTTGTTGTCGCCGTCGAGCGTCTCCACGGTCACCCAGTTGACGCCGTTGCCCGAGACCGCGACCTCGAGCACGTCAGCGCCGCTCGAGTAGAACCAGCGCTGGTAGCTGATGAAGCCGTCGGTGCCTAGGAAGTCCATCGGCGGCGAGATCAAATCCGTCGGGCCACCGTCGACGTCGGACGCGCCAACGGACGCGCCCGGGTTCCCGTTCTCGGTCACCATGCAGAACGTCGCGGCGCCAGCTTCGGCGTCGTCAAACGGCGCGGCGATGTTCGCGCCGAACGTCGTGCCGATCGGGTCCGCGCGCTCCCAGGCGCCGGTAGAGAGGTTCGAGTTGACCACCGTCCAGCCAGAGTCGTTGCTCTCGAAGTTGTTCGAGTAGAGCGTGCTCAGGCTGACCGCAGCGATCGCCGAGTAATAACCCGCGGGGGCAGCCGGCGGGTCGTTGTAGGTAGAGCCGTTGTTGCCCTGGGCAGCGACGTAAAAGCGGATCCCGTCGGCGCAGTTCGGCATCGCTGGCAGCGTCGCCTGATATTGGCCGGGGCCCGAGTCGCTCATCGGGACAGACTGGAACGGCTGGCCGTTGATCGAGTAGTAGAGCTCGCCCGTGCCAGGGACCGGCGTCACGCCGCCGATGCCGGTCGCGTCGACCGTGATTTGCTGGGTCGAACCAGGCGGAATCATCGCCGGCAAGCCGCCCGCAAACGCGAACGTCAGCCCTGTCGGCGGATCACACATGTAGACCTCGGTGCCCGTGCAGCGGCCGACGACCAAGTCCTTCCAACCATCGCCGTCGATGTCGAAGACCGCGACGTCGAAGGTGCCCTGCAGGTCGGCGGTGGTGATCCCGCCGACGACCTGACCGCTGACGATCTGCTCTTGCAACGTGATGTTCGGCGCGTCGCCGAGGTTGCGGAAGATGTGACACCGGCGGTTGCAGCCAGCGATGTCCACGTCTACGTCCGCCACGATGGCGTCTGGCCAGCCGTCGTTGTCGAGGTCAGCGATGATGTTGTTGCCGCCGAAGCCGTCGTCGTTGCCGCCGCCGCTGTAGCTGAAGGAGATCGGCGCGCTGAAGGTGGCCGGGTTGCTGCCCGTCGCCCCCTGGTTCAACACGTATTGGTCTTGACCGTCATCGCTGACGATGAAGTCCTGCCAACCGTCGTTGTTCAGGTCACCAACGCTAAAGTGATAGGGCTGGTTGCCGTAAGGCAGCGTGTAGTCACCGAACATGCCCTCGGTCGCGGTGTTGTTGTAGCTGATCGACACCGCTTGCGGCGCGTTCAGCGCGTCGTCCTTCAGGATGTCGAGCTTGCCGTCGTTGTTCATGTCGACGATCGCCACCTTCATGCCGAAGGACGACTCGAGCATCGTCGCGGTCATGCGCGTCGACGACTGATCCGAGAAGTAACCAGTTCCGTCGTTGATCAACAGGCGGTCGTTGATGTCCATCGAGCGGGTGCCGCCCTGCTGGTAGTCACCGAAGTACAGGTCTTGGTCACCGTCACCGTCAACGTCTCCGGCCGCGATCGAGCAGAAGCGGTGCTCGCCGTTCCAAGGCGCGTCGTCGATGCGGTTCGCGTCGTCGTAAAGCAGGCCTTGCCAGACGCCGGCCTGCTCGCCGAGGTTGATGTAGACGCGGTTCGCGCGGATGTACTCCGGCATCGTGGCGGTCAGCGTGGTCGCCGTGATCACGTCGTCCCACCCGTCGCCGTTGATGTCCGCGATCACGACGTCACGGTCGTTGGTCGCGTCCAAGAAGCCTGCGCTGCCCGGGACTGTCGAGGTGGTCAGCGTGCCGGAACGATCGACGAGCACGCCGCCTTCGTTCATGAGCAAGACGTTCGGGAAGTGGCCGCCGCTGGTGAACGGCTGCTTACGGACGATCACGAGGTCAGTATCCCCGTCCTTGTCGAGGTCCCCCCAGGCGTAGTCCTTTTCTTCGGAGTCGTTGATGACCAAACCAGCAGACGCCGTCACGCGGGCGTTGGTCTGATCGAGATAAGACACCCACTGAGCGCGCAGCCCAGCGGTTGCTGACAGCACGGCCAGCGAGAGATAGATGGAAGAAAGGCGCACAGAGACCTCGGTCTATTTGGAGACAGGGGCGAGCAGGCTCAAGGGGCGATCGAGCCGAACAAGCAGGCACACAGTAGCCTACCGCGTCGAGACCGACCTGATCAACGGGGGACGCTGCCACCCGGGCGAAAATCAGCGTCTGGATACGCTCTGGGGGATGCGTACAAGGTCCGCTGGCATCGAATATTCCGAGCCGCCGAAGTGACCGGCGATCGGGCGATTGCTGGCACTCACAATGCCCCGGCATAGGATCTTGGACCGCCATGCTGACCTTCCAGCAGTTAATCCTCCGCCTCCAGGAATACTGGGACGCCCAGGGCTGCGCCCTGCTGCAGCCCTACGACATGGAGGTGGGCGCCGGCACCAGCCATACGGCGACCTTCCTGAGGTCCATCGGGCCTGAGCCCTGGAAGGCGGCTTACGTGCAGCCAAGCCGCCGCCCGAAAGATGGCCGCTACGGCGAGAACCCCAACCGGCTCCAGCACTACTACCAATACCAAGTGGTGCTAAAGCCCGCGCCCAGCGACATCCTCGACCTCTATCTCGGGTCGTTGCGAGCGGTCGGCTTCGACCTCAAGAAGAACGACGTGCGCTTCGTCGAAGACGACTGGGAGAACCCAACGCTCGGCTGCTGGGGGCTCGGCTGGGAGGTCTGGCTCAACGGCATGGAGGTGACGCAGTTCACGTACTTCCAGCAGGTCGGCGGCATCGACTGCCGACCAATCACTGGGGAGATCACCTACGGCCTAGAGCGCCTGTGCATGTATCTGCAAGGCGTCGAGAACGTCTTCGACCTGGTCTATGCAGACGGCATCCAATACCGCGACGTCTTCCATCAAAACGAGGTCGAGCAGAGCACCTACAACTTCGAGCACAGCGACGTCGATTTCTTGCTGACGGCGTTCGACGCGCACGAGAAGACCTCCAACGAGCTGATGACTAAGCAGCTCGCGCTGCCCGCCTACGAGCAGCTCCTCAAAGCTGGCCACACGTTCAACCTGCTTGACGCGCGCGGCGCGATCAGCGTCACCGAGCGCGCGGCCTACATCGGCCGCATCCGCAACCTCGCCCGCGCCGTCGCCAAGAGCTACCTGGATAGCCGTGCCCGCTTGGGCTTTCCGATGGCAAGCAAAGCGCAGGCCGACGAAGTGCTCGCGAAGCTCGCCGCCGACGAGGCCAAGGCAGGAAAAAAGAAGGCGAAGAAGAACAAGCAGCCCGCTTAGAAGTCAGGCGAGCGCACCCCAGCCGTCACAAGTGCCGCCGTAGGGATCGGCGAGCTGGGCAAACGTGCGCTGAAGCGCGACGACGCGCCCATGCTCAGCGACCTCTTCGACGGTGACGTAGACCACCCATGACGGGATGAACCCTTCGACACCGTCGACGTAGTCTTCGCCCTTGTCATACGCAACATGGCCCTCATAGCCCGCTTTACGCATCGCAACAGCGATCGCAGAAGCAGCCGCTTCGTCGGGCGCATCGATGACGAACTCAAGCGCTATCGGCACGGACAAATCGATGCCAGCCTCGGCCAACGCCGCCAGCACGGCACCATCTTCATCATCTGGGAACGCGGAGTGCCCTCCGTTCACTTCTAGCATGAAAAGAGTCGTAGCTCAGCAAAGCAGCTCACGCACGGCCCGCGCCGGCTCGACGCCGGTCAGTCGCACATCGAGGCCCTGATGCGCAACGGTCAAGCGCTGGTGGTCGATACCCAAGCAGTGCAAGATCGTCGCGTTGAGGTCGCGGACATGCACCGGTTTATCCACGACGTTGTAGCTGAAGTCATCGGTCTCGCCATAGACCTGCCCGCCACGGATACCGCCGCCGGCCATCCACATCGAAAAACACCGAGGATGGTGGTCGCGACCATAGTTCTCTCGCGTCAGCCGACCCTGGCAGTAGGCCGTCCGCCCGAACTCACCGCCCCAGATGACCAAGGTGTCCTCGAGCATGCCGCGCTGCTTTAGGTCCTGCACCAGGGCCCAGCTGGCCTGGTCGATGTCGCGGCACTGTCGCGGCAAGTCGCCGGCGAGGTTGCCGTGCTGATCCCAGCCGCGGTGAAAGAGCTGCACAAAGCGCACGCCGCGCTCGACCATGCGGCGAGCGAGCAGGCACGACGCCGCGAACGTGCCCGGCTGCCGCGCCTCTTCCCCGTACATCGCGAAGGTGCTGTCAGGCTCGCTGCCGATGTCGTTCAGCTCGGGCACCGACGACTGCATCCGGTAGGCGAGCTCATACTGCGCGATCCGCGTCTGGATCTCAGGATCCCCCACCTGCGCGTGCAACCGTTGATTCATGCGCCCCAGCGCGTCGAGCATGCGTCGTCGAGACGTAGCGTCGACGCCCGCCGGGTTTTGCAAGAACAGGACCGGGTCGCCTTCAGGCCGCAGCGCGACGCCTGCGTGGCGGCTCGGCAGCATGCCCGCGCCCCACAAGCGGTTGTAGAGCGCTTGCGCGTCACGACGACCGCTCCAGCGCGGCGTCATGACGACGAAGCCCGGCAGATCGCGGTTCGCAGAGCCGAGGCCGTAGCTAAGCCACGAGCCGAGGCTCGGACGACCCGGCAGCTCGCGGCCCGTGGTGATGAAGGTGATCGCAGGGTCGTGGTTAATCGCCTCGGTGTAGACCGACTTTACGATCGCCAAATCCTTGGTCATCGACGCGGTGTACGGCAGCAGCTCTGAGACCCAGGCGCCGTCGCCGCCGTTATCGGTCTTGGTGAAACGATACTTCGACGGCGCGATCGGGAAGCGCTTCTGCTTCGAGGTCATCGTCGTCAAGCGCTGCCCCTTGCGGATCGAGTCCGGCAGGTCTGTGTCGAACAGGTCGTGCAGCTTCGGCTTGTAATCGAGCGTGTCGATCTGCGACGGCGCGCCCGCCATGAACAGCCAGATGGCGCGCTTGGCCTTCGGCGCGAAGTGTGGCACCCCAGGCAAGCCATCACTAGCGGCGCCGCCACCTGAGGCCTCGCCAAGGATCGACGCGAGCGCCGCGCCGCCCAGACCGAGGCCGCCGCGCTGGAAGAAGTGACGACGCGTGATCGCCTTCAGGAAGTCTTCACGAGGGTCCATGAGATCAGCCCTTCGTCAGAACAGCGTCGAGGTTGAGGATCAAGTTCGCCACGATCGTCCAGGCAGCGAGCTCCGCGGCGGCAGCGACGCCGCCGGGCGGGCGCGCGCCGATCATGACCAACGCCTTCGCAGCAGCGGGCTTCGCTTGGAAGGTCGTCCGCTGCGCTCGTAACAGCGCCAAGACCTCACCGACGTCCGCGTCCGCAGGCCGGGCGCAGGTCGCGAGCTCCAGCGCCCACCGGACTCGGGCCTCGTCACCGCCCCCGCCCTCGGCGAGGATGCGCTCCGCGAAGCAGCGCGCAGCCTCAACGTACTGCGGGTCGTTCATCAACAAGAGCGCCTGCATCGGCGTGTTGGTGCGCTCACGTCGCACGACGCACTCTTCGCGGCTCGGCGCGTCGAACGTGGTCATCTGAGGCGGCGGCGAGGTGCGCTTCCAGAACGTATAGAGGCTGCGACGGTGCACCTCATCGTGGCCCTGATCGGCCCGGAAGATCGCCGTGTTAGAGCTTGAGTAGCCGACCGCCTTCCAGAGGCCCTTGGGCTGCGGCGGCTTGACCGGCGGCCCGCCGACGTCGCGGACTAACAAGCCCGCGAGCATCAACGCCTGGTCGCGCAGCGTCTCACCATCTAGACGGAAGCGCGGGCCGCGGGCGAGCGAGCGGTTTTCAGGGTCACGCGAGAGCATCGCTGCGTCGACCGCAGCCGACTGGCGATACGTCGCCGAGGTCACCATTCGCCGCATCAACGCGCGCACGTCCCAGCCTTCTTCAACGAAGCGCACCGCTAGCCAATCGAGCAACGCCGGGTGGCTCGGGCGCTCGCCTTGATTGCCGAAGTCTTCGCTAGTGCGCACCAGGCCGGTGCCGAACAGTTGCTGCCAGAAGCGGTTGACCGCGACGCGCGCTGTCAACGGATGGCCGGGGTCGACCAGCCAGCGCGCGAGGCCGAGTCGATCACGAGGCAGCGCCGCGGCCATCGGCGGCAACGCCGCCGGCGTGCTCCGCGCCACCTTCTCGCCCTTTTGGTCGTAGAGGCCTCGCGCCAACACGAACGCGTCCTTGGCCGCCGGACGCTCCTTCATCACCATGGTCGTCGGAAACTTGCCCTCGACGTCCTTCTTGCGCTTCACCAACCGCTCGCGCTCCTGGTCGAGCGGCGCGAACAGCGCCCTCGACGGCCCGTGCACGCGGCGCAGATAGTGATCATGAATCAGCGACTGCTGCGCCGCGCTGCGCTCACCGCGCGCGATCGACAGGGCGTCGCGCACCGGCTTAGGCGTGCTCTTGGCGGCCCGGCCAAGATCCTCCCAGGCCAGCATCGAGGACAGGTGCCGATCATCAGGAGGACCGAACGTGTTGAGCCCGGCCTGGTCCCAATAGACCGTCCCACCGACCTGCGTGAACGCCCAGCCGTCGACCACGTCGCCGACACCTAGACCCACCGCATCGATGTCAACCTCGAGCCGCGCCCAGCCGCCCGCCTCAGGCAGGTCTCCGACGCGGTGATCGGCGCCACCCGCGAGCCCTTCGCCGTGCGCGCCAGCGCCCCACCGCGCCCGGTGATCCCAGCTGCCAGCGTAAAACTGCAGCTGCACCGAGGTCGGCGGATCTGCGGGGTCAAGCCAGACATGCGCGAACAGCTTGTCGCCGTCTTGCAGCTTCAGCGGCGTCGGCGCGCCGTTGAAGTAGTCCTGATTGAGGCCGGCGCCCTTCCGCCGCAAGACGCGCGCGCCAGACCGCGGCGACGGCGCGCCCGCGCGGTCGCCAGCGACCCAGCCCCACTTGCGGCCGTCGCCCTGCAACTGCGCGCCCTCCGGCGCGCCGTCATCGATCCACACGAAGTCGACCGCGCGCTGCTCGGCGGCAGACTCAATGCCGACCTCGTCCCAGTGACTCTTGCCGTCGAACTGCGTGATCGCGAGGCCATGGACGGCCATGCCAGCGCGCAGGCCGACGCTCGCTACCGGCACCTCAAGGCGCGCCCACTCCCCCGCCGCGGGCAACCCGCCGATCCTCCGGCGGCTCGTGGTGCCCGCCTCGCCATAAGGGATGAGGTCTTCACCCCAATAGGCGCGATGGCCCCAACCTGCGGCGCCGTCGTCGTTGAACTGCAGCATGATCTGCCGCGGCGGGTCGTCGGGGTCAAGCCGCACCCACGCGAACAGCGTGTCGCCAGCGGCCACACGCAGCTTGACGTCCGCGCGACGGAAATAGCTCTGTTGATTGCCGCTGCTGACGCGCTCGATCGCGCGGCGCCCCGTCCGGACGAGCGCAGCGTCTCGGGTCCAGGTGAACGGGCTCTCGTCCGCGTCGGCGCCCTGCGGCAATCCATCGTCGATCCATACGTACGCGCGCCGCTCTCGAACACTGGCAGTGGCGGCGGGGCGCGGCTCGACGTAGTCGATCGACGCGAGGTGATCTGCGGCGCGCTGGTCGATCGCCGAGATCTCACCCTGCAACTTCGCGACCGCTGCTCGCTGCGCGGCGCTGGGCAGCCGCACCAACGGCGCGTAGTCCTTGCGGTTGCCGTCCATTGGACTGCCGTCCATGTTGTTAAAGAACGCAAACAGCTCGTAGAACTCGCGCTGGCTGATCGGGTCGAACTTGTGGTCGTGGCACACCGCGCAACCGAGCGTCAGCCCCATGAACACCGTCCCGGTCGTGCTCACCCTGTCGATCACGTTGCGGACGTAGACCTCCTCGGTGATCGAGCCGCCCTCGTTGGTCGTCACGTGGCAGCGGTTGAAGCCGGAGGCGACCTGCTGGTCGACCACCGCGTCGGGGATCAAGTCGCCAGCTAGCTGGTCGACGATGAATGCGTCATACGGGAGGTTCCGTCGGAACGCGCCGACCACCCAATCGCGGTACGGCCACATCTCACGATAGTTGTCGAGGTGCAGGCCGTGGGTGTCGCCGTAACGCGCTGCGTCAAGCCAGAAGCGCGCCATGTGCTCAGCGTGCGCCTCGGTCGCCAGCAGACGGTCGACGACGCGCTCGTAAGCGTCGGGCGCAGCGTCGGCCAAGAACGCCGCGAGCTCTGCCTGCGTCGGAGGCAGGCCGGTCAGGTCCAGCGTGACCCGACGGAGCAGCGTGCGTCGGTCTGCTACAGCAGATGGTCGCAAGCCGTCGGCTTCGAGGCGCGCGAGCACGAAGCGGTCAAGCGAGCCACGAGGCCAGCTATCACCTTCGACATCGGGAGGCGACGCCGCGCGCGGCGGGACGAACGCCCAGTGCTCAGCCCACGCCGCCCCCTGATCTACCCACCGAGCTAGCGTCGCGATCTGCTCCGGCTCGAGCGGCTTATTGATGTGCGTCGGCGGCATCTTCTCCGCCGCGTCGACATGACGTACCCGACGGATCAACTCGCTGCCGGCTGCGTCGCCAGGGCGGATCACGCGCATCGCGCTGTCACGCAGATCCAACCGGAGCGATGCCTCACGGTGCTGCTCATCAGGACCGTGACAAGCAAAGCAGTGATTCGACAAGATCGGTCGCACGTCGCGGTCAAACTCCACGCGCGCGGCCTGCCCTTGCTGCGCGGCAGCTGCAACCGACAACGCCACGCCAAGCGACGCGGCGAGGAGGCGTTGCATGGGTGCGTGGAGGGCGTGTTGCATCACGGCACTAGTCTAGCAAGCCGACAAGCTCGCACGAGGCCACCCGGGCATAGGCGACCGCGAGCAGCGCCAAAATCTAAATCAGCGGCGACCGCTTCGACGCGAGGAACGACATGACGGCACTATAAGTGACGCTGGAAGCGATGCCCGGCGCCGCTTATGTAAAGGCCGCATGGCCGACCCGCCGCCGGACGACTTCCTGTTGACGGTCGTAATGCCCGTCTACAACGAAGACCGCACCTTGACTGCGATCGTCGAGGCCGTGCTCGCGGAGCCGACCAACAAGGAGCTCATCATCGTGGACGACGGCAGCGCGGACGCTAGCCGCGCGATCCTAAGAGAGCTCGAGGTGCGCGACGGCGTCCGCGTGCTGATGCACGAACAGAACATGGGCAAGGGCGCCTCGCTGCGCACCGCGTTTGAGCACGCGCGCGGCGACGCCGTGATCATCCAAGACGCTGACCTCGAATATGACCCGAGCGACTACCGCGCGCTGCTGCAGCCGATCCTCGACGGCCACGCCGACGTCGTCTATGGGTCACGCTACCTGGTCGATCCAGCAGACCCCGAGCGGGCGCGCGACTCGTTCGGACACTACCTCGGCAACCGCCTGCTGACGTTCACCAGCAACCTCGCTACGGGGCTCAACCTGACCGACATGGAGACCTGCTACAAGAGCTTCCGACGGGAGGTGCTCGCGCCGATCCGGATTCGTAGCCGCAGGTTCTCCGTCGAGCCAGAGCTGACCGCCAAGATCGCCCGCAGCGACGCGCGGGTGTGGGAGACCCCGATCCGATACCGCGGACGGGCCTTCGCGGACGGCAAGAAGATCGGCTGGCGCGACGCTGTCGCGGCCTTCTGGGCGATCGCCCGCTACCGGTTCTTCGACTAGCGGCGGCTCGCGCTGGCCCTCTGTCCGCCAGCCCCTAGGATCGGCGGCCGCAAATGAGCACCAAGAGCCTGCTAGTCGAGTTGTTCGTCGAAGAGCTGCCGCCGAAGTCCCTGAAGAAGCTGGGCGCGGCGTTCGGCGCTGTGTTGGTCGAAAGTTTGCGCGAGCAAGGCCTCGCCCCCGATGGTGGTGAGGCGACCACCTACGCGTCGCCCCGCCGCCTCGCGGTCCACGTCGAGGGCGTCAGCGCGCGCGCCGAAGACCAGCAGGTCGAGGTCAAGCTCGTCCCCGTCAAGGTCGGCCTCGACAGCGCCGGCAAGGCGACCACGCCGCTCAAGAAGAAGCTCGCTGGGCTCGGCGTCGCCGAGGACCAGGTCGACGCGGTCGTGCCGACGCTCAAGCAGAGGTCTGACGGCAAGAACGACGCGCTGTGGCTCGACCGCGTAGAGCCGGGCGCCGACCTCCAACATGGCCTGCAGCGAGCGCTCGACCAGACCATCGACAAGCTCCCGATCCCCAAGGTCATGACCTACCAGCAAGACGACGGCTGGAGCAACATCAAGTTCGTGCGGCCGGCGCACCGCCTGGCGGCGCTGTACGGCGCGGACACGGTCGACGTCCACGCGCTCGGCGTCCGCTCGAGCAACCAAACCCAGGGGCACCGCTTCGAGGCGAAGCGCGACGTGATCACGCTGACCGACGCCGACGGCTACGCGGACCAGCTCGCGGACGAAGGCGCGGTGATGGCGTCATTTGAAGCTCGACGCGCCGAGATCGCGCGCCAGCTGCAGGCCAAGGCAAAAGCCGAAGGGCTCACCCCGATCGAAGACGACGACCTGCTCGACGAAGTGACCGCGCTCGTCGAACGGCCCAACGTGCTGCTCTGTCAGTTCGAGGAGGAGTTCCTGAGCGTCCCCCAGGAGTGCCTCATCCTGACGATGAAGCTCAACCAGAAGTACTTCCCGCTGCTGGACGCGGACGGGAAGCTGAGCAACCGCTTCTTGATCGTAAGCAACGTCACGCCCGACGACCCGAGCGACGTCATCGGCGGCAACGAGCGCGTCGTGCGGCCGCGCCTCGCCGACGCGAAGTTCTTCTACGAGACAGACCAGAAGAAGCCGCTCGAGGCGCGGCTCCCGGGCCTGCAGAAGGTCGTCTACCACAACAAGCTCGGCAGCCAAGCTGAGCGCATCGACCGAGTGCGAGCGATCGCCAAGGCGATCGGCGCGCTGCTCGGCGGCGACGAGCTCGCCGCGCAATGCGAGCGCGCCGCCCAGCTCGCCAAGGCGGACCTGCTGACGGAGATGGTCGGCGAGTTCCCAGAGCTGCAGGGCGTCATGGGCGGCTACTACGCCCGCCACGACGGCGAACCCGACGTGATCGCCTGCGCCGTCGAGGACCACTACAAGCCGCGCTTCGCCGGAGACGAGCTCCCCCGCGACCAGGTGGGCGTCGCCGTCGCGCTGGCCGACAAACTTGAAACTCTGGTCGGCATGTTCGGCATCGGCCAGGTCCCTACCGGCGACAAGGACCCGTTCGCGCTGCGCCGCCACGCGCTCGGGGTCATCCGCATGCTGGTAGAGCGCGAGCTGCCGCTCCAGCTCGACCAGTTGATCGACCTGACCGTGCCGATCTTCGGCGAAAAAATCGAGGCACCACACGACAAGCTGCAGGGCTTCTTCTTCGACCGCCTCGCGACCTCTCTCAGAGACCAAGGCTACACGCCACAAGAGATCGACGCGGTGGTCAGCCTGCGACCGCAACGCCTCGCAGACGTGCACGCCCGCCTCATCGCGGTCCGCGCCTTCTCCGGGCTGCCTGAAGCTACGTCGCTCGCCGCCGCCAACAAGCGGATCGGCAACATCTTAAAGAAGAGTGATGAGGGCCCGTTCGGCCCCGCAGACGCCGCGCTGCTCCAAGAAGACCAAGAGCGCGCCCTGCACCAACAGCTCCAAGCGGTCATCGCGACCACGGCGCCGAAGCTCGCATCCGGCGACTACGAAGCGGCGCTCGCCGAATGCGCCGCGCTGAGAGCCCCCGTCGACGCGTTCTTCGAGGCAGTGATGGTCAACGCAGAGGACGCGGGGCTGCGCAAGAACCGGCACGCGCTGCTCTCAGAGCTACACGCGCTGATGAACCGCGTCGCAGACCTCGCGAAATTAGCAAGCTAGGCACCAGACCTAGACCAGAGCGTCGATGCCCCCCGACGCCTCCGCCGCGAAATCTACTTGGCGCAGAGACCTCCTCGACGGATATTCCTGCCTGAGATCGTCCGCGGCATCAGCAAAAGCACCATGAAGCCCAGCCTTAAACACGACCTCCCAGCGAGCATCGTCGTCTTCTTTGTAGCGGTCCCCCTCTGCTTAGGGATCGCGTTCACGAGCGGTGCGCCGCTTTTCGCCGGCCTCATCGCCGGGATCATCGGCGGCATCCTCGTCGGCACCCTAAGCGGCTCGCCGCTCGGCGTCTCCGGCCCAGCCGCCGGCCTCGCCGTGATCGTCGCCCAAGCGATAACAGAGCTCGGCTTCGAGGTCTTCCTGCTGGCGGTGTTCCTGTCCGGCTTCTTCCAGATCGCGCTCGGGCTGCTGCGAGCTGGCGTGCTCGGCTACTTCTTCCCGTCGGCCGTCATCCGCGGGATGTTAGCCGGCATCGGAGCGATCATCTTCCTCAAGCAGATCCCCCATGCTTTCGGATGGGACAAGGAGCCCGAGGGCGAGACCTCATTCAACCAAGTCGACGGTGAGAACACTTTCAGCGAGCTGCTGCGTGCGTATGAGCACGTCGACTGGAATGCGACGCTGGTCGCGACCGTTGCGATGGTCATCCTCCTCGTATGGGACAACGTGCTCGGCAAGCGCGGCGGCTTCTTCAAAGTCGTCCAGGGCCCGCTGGTCGCAGTCGCCTTCGGCATCGTCTACCAGATCTTGACCACGAAGTTTGCGCCGAGCATGGCGATGGGCGCCGAGCATTTGGTCTCGGTGCCGACGCCGAGTTCGTTCGACGAGGCGATGAAGCAGTTCACGACACCTGACTGGAGCGCGCTCAGCAACGGCGCGGTTTGGGTGATGGCCGCCACCATCGCTGTCGTCGGCAGCCTTGAGACGCTCCTCTGCCTCGAGGCAACGGACAAGCTCGACCCCCACAAGCGCGTCACACCGACGAACCGCGAGCTGGTCGCTCAAGGCGTCGGCAACTCGGTCTCCGGACTGATCGGCGGCCTACCGATCACGCAGGTAATCGTTCGCAGCTCGGCCAACATCCAGTCCGGCGCGCAGAGCAAGATGTCCGCGATCCTGCACGGCGTCTTCCTGCTCCTGGCGGTGATGACCATACCGGCGGTGCTCAACCTCGTACCGCTCGCGGTGCTCGCCAGCATCCTGCTGGTCGTTGGCTATAAGCTCGCCAAGCCACAGCTATTTGTAACGATGTTCGAACGGGGCTGGGCTCAGTTCATCCCGTTCGCTGTCACCGTGCTGGGCATCATCTTCACAGACCTGCTCAAGGGGATCGGACTCGGCATGGCCGTCGCGCTGATCGTGCTGCTGCGGCGCAACTTCCAGAACTCGCACTTCATACACGCAGAGGGCCAGGACGCGGAGACCGGCCAGCACCAGGTGCTCGTTCGGCTCTCGGAAGAGGTCACGTTCCTCAACAAAGGGTCCATCATCCGCGAGCTCAGCGAGGTACCCGACGGCAGCCGCGTCGTCATCGACCGCAGCAAGTGCGTCGACATCGACCACGACGTGGTCGAGGTCATCGACGACTTCAAGACCAACGCGAAGGACCGGAACATCACGGTCGAGGTCATCACGAGCTAGCCCTCGGCCCGACCACCACTCGATGGACCTGTCCCGCTTCCCACGCCAGCGCTACACCCAACACCCGACCCCGATCGAGCACCTGCCGCGGTTCAGCGCGGCGCTCGGCGGCCCGGAGGTCTGGATCAAGCGCGATGACCAGCTCGGGCTCACGCCCGGCGGCAACAAGACGCGCAAGCTCGAGTTCCTCGTAGCCGACGCGCTCGCCCAGGGCGCCGACACGCTGGTGACCTGCGGGGCCCCGCAGTCTAACCACTGCCGCATCACGCTGTCGGCCGCGCTCAAGGAGGGCCTCAAGTGCCGCTTCGTCATCGAGGAGCGCGTGCCCGGCAGCTACAACGAGCGCGCCAGCGGCAACCACTTCCTGTTCCGGCTCATGGGCGTCGAGGACGTCGTCGTCGTACCAGGCGGCAGCGACGTCGGCGCGGCGATGCAGGAGGTCGCCCGCGACCTGGAGCAGGCGGGCCGCAAGGGCTACGTCATCCCGGGCGGAGGGTCGAACGCCCTCGGAGGGCTCGGCTACGTCGCGTGCACGCAGGAGCTGCAGCAGCAGCTGGACGAGATGAACCTCCGGATCGACCGCGTCGTGGTCGGCTCCGGGAGTTCGGGCACCCACGGCGGGATGGTCGCGGGCTTCCTGGGCGGCGGCATCGACACCGCGCTCACCGGCGTCGGCGTCAGCCGCGACCCAGAAGACCAGGCGCCGCTGGTGCGCCGCGAGGCCCAGGCGGTCTGCGACCTGCTCGAGCTAGGGATCACCGTGCCCGAGAGCAAGGTCCACTGCGTCGGCGGCTACTGGCAGCCTAAGTACAGCGTGCCCAACGACGGCATGGTCGAGGCCGTCCAGCTGATGGCCCGCACCGAGGGCGTCCTGCTAGACCCTGTCTACACCGGCAAGATCGTCGCGGGCCTCATCGGGATGGTGCGCGACGGCACGATCAAGGCGCACGAGCGCGTCCTGTTTTTGCACACCGGCGGCATGCCGAGCCTGTTCGCCTACGAAGACGTCCTCCGTTAGCGCGACGAGAGGTTTGGCCGCGGCACATCCTCGGCCGATACTGAGGGCATGACCGACGCGACGGCCGAATCGACTGCGAACAACCCGTTCTCCTCCCCCAGCCCGCTGGCCTTCGAGGCGCCCGCCTTCGACCTCATCCGTGAGGAGCACTACCTGCCGGCCTTCACATCAGGCATGGAACAGCACCTGCGTGAGGTGCAACAGATCAGCGACAGCGTAGACGCGCCGACCTTCGCCAACACGATCGAGGCCATGGAACAGATCGGCCAAGTGCTCGAGCGCACGGCCAGGGTGTTCTTCAACCTGACCGGGTCCACGACGACCGACGGGCTGCAGGCGATCCAAGCAGAGATCGCGCCCAAGCTCGCCGCGCACAGCGACTCGATCTGGCTCAACCCGAAGCTGTTCACGCGGGTGCAGCAGGTCTTCGACGGCCGCGAAGCACTCCAAGCCGAGGAGAAGCAGCTGACCGAGCGCTACCACCTGTCGTTCGTGCGTCACGGCGCGCGGCTCGACGCGGCGCAGCAGCAGCGCATCCGCGAGATCAACGAGCGGACCTCCGCGCTCACCACGAGGTTTCAAGAGTGCCTGCTGAAAGAGACGCGGGCGCTCGGCGTCGTCGTCGACACCAAGGCAGAGCTCTCGGGGCTCAGCGACGGCGACATCTCGGCCGCCGCCGACGCGGCGACCGACGCAGGTCATGACGGCAAGTATTTGATCACGATCGAGCTACCGACCTCGCAAGGCATCCTCTCCTCGATCGCAGACCGCGACACCCGCAGGCGCATCTATGAGGCCTCGATCACCCGATGCGACCGCGACAACGAGCACGACACCAAGGCGATCGCGCGCGAGCTTAGCGCGCTACGCGCCGAACGCGCGGAGATGCTCGGCTACGAGACGCACGGGCACTATGTGCTCGCAGACGAGACCGCCGGCACACCCGGCGCCGTGCGCGAGATGATGAGCAGCATGACTGGCGCGATCGTGGCGAAGGCAGAGGCTGAGGCGAGAGAGCTCCAACAGCACCTCGACGAGCACCTGCCCGGCACCAAGCTGGAGCCGTGGGACTGGGCGTGGATCGCCGAGCAGGTCCGCAAGGCGCGCTATGACCTCGACGAGAACGAGGTGAAGCAGTACTTCGAGTTCGACCGCGTGCTCATCGACGGCATGTTCTTCATGGCCGAGCAGCTCTACGGCGTGACGATGAAGCTGCGCACCGACCTGCCGGTCTATCACGACGACGTCCAGGTCTACGAGATGTTCGACGCCTCGGGCGAATCGGTCGCGCTCTTCTACGCCGACTACTACGCGCGACCGAGCAAGCGCGGCGGCGCCTGGATGAGCAGCTTCGTCGACCAATCGACGCTGCTAGCGCAGAAGCCGGTCGTCGTCAACGTCATGAACATCAAGAAGCCCAGCGAGGGCCCCGCCCTCCTCAGCTTCGACGAGGTCACGACGATGTTCCACGAGTTCGGACACGGCGTTCACGGCATGTTCAGCCAAGTGCGCTTCCCGATGCTGTCGGGCACCTCGGTGCCGCGCGACTTCGTCGAGTTCCCGTCGCAGTTCCACGAGGACTTCGCCTTCGACCAGGCGGTCCTAGCGCGCTGCGCGAAGCACCACGAGACCGGCGCGACCATCCCGGGCGAGCTGCTCGAGAAGGTCAAGCGCGCCCGCAAGTTCGGCCAAGGCTTCGCGGCGCTCGAATACATCGCGGCGGCCTGGCTCGACCTCGCGTGGCACTCGCTGCCGAGCGGCAGCAACGTCGACGACGTCGACGCCTTTGAACAGCAAGCGCTGCGAGACGCCGGCGTCGCCCTGGACCTAGTCCCGCCGCGCTACAAGAGCACCTACTTCGCGCACATCTGGCCCGGCGGCTACGCGGCCGGCTACTACGCGTATCTGTGGAGCGAAGCGCTCGCCGCCGACGGCTTCTCGGCGTGCATGGCCGGCGGCGGCATGACCCGCGAGAACGGTCAGCGGTTCCGCGACGCGGTGCTGTCTCGAGGCTTAACCCAGGAGCCGATGGACCAGTTCCGGGCGTTCCGCGGGCAAGAACTCGACACCCAGGCGGTGCTGAGGCGCCGCGGCCTGGTGTCCTAGCGCGCGACGCAGCGGAGGTTCCCTCACGCTCAAGGTCGCGGTCGACGCGACGCCTGGGGTCGCTGGGAGCCGGCTCAACTCCTCGGTTCGCGGAGCCGCGTCAGCCCCCACCCCGACGCCCAAATCCCAGCGCCGATACCCAGCACAGACGCAAGCACCGGCCACACGCGCGGCAGCCAACGCCCAAGCGCGTCGCCGAGCGTCCCGAAGCCAATGTTGAACTCGCCTTGCCCGATGACGAGCAGCCCCGTCTCGGTCAGCAGGACCGGGTTCGCGAGCAGGTTGGTCGGCCAGGCCGTCGGCGACCACGGCGGCACCAACTCGAGCAGCCCCCATGTCAGCGCCAAGATCCCGGCGAAGACCAGCTGATGTCGCCAACCAACCCGCACGAACTGCGCCGCCGCGATCACCAGCGGCAAGATCAGCAGGTTGCTATGGCGCGCCCAGTCGAAGGCGATGCAGAAGATCACCAAGACCCCGAGCGAGACCAGCCAGAGGTGCCAACGCTCCCCGCGTGGAGGGCGGCCGTGCTGATGCCACGCGAGCACTGCGAGGACCGGGCCAAACGTCGTGACGAGGTGGACGAGGGCGAGGCACCAGACGGCGAACGAGCCGCCCGGGAAGAGCGGGTGTGACAAGAAGTAGTCCGCGCTGAAGAGCTGCTCCGCCTGCGACCTGATGTAGAGATAGCCCGCGAGGTAGCCACCGCAAGTGACCGCGATCCCGACGAGGTCGCGCTGCCACCGCTGGTCCTCACAGCGCCGCAGGAAGAACAGCCACGGCAACAGAAACCCCGCCAGCTCGTGGTTGGTGAGATTGATCAAGAACAGCGTCCAGAACAGCCACGGCGTCCTCGCCGCGACGATCATCCACAAAAACAGCGTGTAGCAGATCGGATCCGTGTAGCCATCCCAGTGCAGCTTGTACATCTGCGTCGGCGCAGTGATCGCGACCGCCGCGCCGACCAAGATGGCGCCCAGATAGCCCGCGCGCATCCGCAGCGCGATGAAGGCCGCCGACCCGATCAGCAGCATGTGCAAGCCGTGCGTGAATGACACGTAGCCCTCAGCGCCAAAGCCGAGCGCCCAGGCGAGCAACGGCGCCAAGAATCGGTGCGGGAAGCGCCCGGTGAGCGCGAAGGGGTCATTGGCCATCGCCTTCCAGTCAGGCGCGAAGCCGTTCAACTCGCTCCCGACCGCCGTCAAAGGCGGGACCAGCGCGCAGGACAGACAGTAGAGCGCCCACCCCGCGACCATGCAGATCGCGGCGTCGAGGCAGAACCGCGCTGGAGTCGGGCGGTCTAGCAGGCCGTCTTCTCGGTTCATGTCGTCTGTGGCATCAAGCAGGCGATCGATCAAGGCGCAGTCTACCTTAGCTCGCGCATGCCCGCGTCGCGTTACTACTCTCGGAAGGTCGCGACGCGGAAATCTCCGCGCGAGGACGCTGTGGCGCGATACATGCCCGTCGTGTTGAACGGCGTCGCGATGTTGCCGTCACAATCCACCGCGATTAGGCCGCCGTCGCCGGGTTTGAGCACGTCCTGGATGAGCGCGCCCGCCGCCTCGGCAAGCGTCTGTCCACCGTGCTGCATGCGCGCTGTCACTGAGCGCGCGATCCCGTGTCGGATGAACTCTTCGCCGGTCCCCGTGCAGCTGATCGCCGCGGTGCCGTCTGCGTAATTGCCAGCACCGATCACGGGGGTGTCACCGACCCGCCCCCACTTCTTGGCCGTCATTCCACCAGTACTCGTGGCCGCGGCCAGCCTTCCAGCACAGTCCAGCACGACGCACCCGACAGTGCCGTAGTCAAAGCGACGATCAGTCGGAACCAATGACCCTGTCCGCTCCCGCTCCTTCAAAAGACGCTGCAGCGATCGACGACGCCGGTCGGTGTCGAAGTATTTGTTCTCGACTCGCTCAACCCCGGCAACGTCGGCAAACTTCTCTGCGCCATCACCCGCCAGCAGCACATGTCGCGTATTCGACATAACCTTGCGAGCGAGCGTGACCGGATGCTTCACAGTGCGCACACCCGCGACAGCGCCACAATGCATGGTCGAGCCATCCATGATCGACGCGTCGAGTTCGTGCTCGCCCTTCTCGTTAAAGACCGCACCCTTGCCAGCGTTGAACAGCGGGTTGTCCTCGAGCCGCCGCACGACCGCCTCACAGACATCCAGGGCGGAGGCGCCGTCGGTCAACATCTGACGACCGAGCGTCAAAACTTCAGAGAGCGCGTCCTCGTAGCGTCGCAGTCGCTCCTTGGAGCCGTTCGGGTTCATCGTCCCGGCGCCCCCGTGGATCGCTATGGCCCACCGGCCGCCGCGCGACGCGGCGTCCGGCTGAGACGCGCAGCTTGCAAAGAGCGCGCAGAACGCAGACAGAGAGAAGACGGCGAGACGCACGGGCATGACCTCCAAGTATGCGCCGAGTCTACCAGCGAGAGCTGGCCGCGCCCCTAACTGCTCCGAGCTACTTAAAGACGCGGTGGCGGCGGTCACCGCCGGAGATCAGGTATGCGATCAAATCGCGCACCTCATCGCCGTTCATCTGCGCGATCATGTTCGGCGGCATCATCGAGAGCGGCGAGAGCTCCACCTCGAGCACGTCCGCCGCAGGAGCCTTACTGAGCGCGCTGAAGTTATAAGCGTTCGTAGCGACCGCGATCTCGTCATCGTCGCGCCATATGAGCCGACCGTACAGCTCGCGGCCGCCTTTGAGCTTGACCACGCTCGCCTGATATTGCTCGGCGATGGTCGCGTTGGGCTCGCAGATCGAAGAGACGATCGCCTCAATGGAAAAACGACGACCGACCGAGCCGAGGTCAGGCCCGCAGCGGCCTCCTTCGCCAGAGAAGCGGTGGCAGATCTTGCACTGCCCCGCCTCGAACATCGCCCTGCCGTTCTCGAAGTCTCTGCCGCGCAGCTCGCCGTCAAATAGCGCCATCGCCCCCGCTGTCGTCCACGCCTGCCCCGGCCCCTTAGCGCGCGGCAGCTTCGCGAAGTCAAGCGGCGGGACCTCTCCGATCAACCACGCGACCGCCGCGGCTTCTTCCTCAGGCAGGTTCGAGATCGCGTCCTCTCTGATCGCGCGGATATAGCCAGAGAAGCTCTTGCCGCCGTTGGTCTGCAGCATGCGGTTCAGCCAGCCGAAGTAGTCCTTGCGCAGCGCGCGCGTCCAGCCGCGCTGGACGCCGCGCAGGCAATATGCGTAGTGGATGTTCTGGCTGTTCGGCGCCTTCGCCATCGCCTCGAGGATCGGCTTACCGTACTCATGACGCGCCAACAGCGCGGCGTCGTAGTTCATCGCCTCGGCCTGCGTGTTCTTCATCAGCGCGATGGTGGTCGAGACGACCTCTGGCGCTTCGATGCGGCACAGCAAGCGACACAACTCGGCGTCGAGGTCTTGATCTCCAGAGGGGTAGGCCCGCTGCAGCTGCGCGGCGAACGCATCCGCCGCCGCCTGGTCGGTCGCGTCCAGACGGATCAAGCAGAGCCCGCACGCTCGGAGCAGCGCGAGCTTGTCCTCGCGCGGCAACGCGGCGAAGTCCACGGCGCCGAGCGCGCGCAACAGCCTACCGCCAAGGGACGCGTCACCGTGACGCGCGAGCGCGATCGCGGCGTGCGCGAGCGCGCGCGGATCTTCCTCACTAAACACCCGACCCTGCCAAAGCTCGACGTCCTGACTCTCAATGGCGAGCCGCGCCGCGTAGCGGATGGAGCGATCAGCGTGACTTAGCTGCGGCCAGGCGGCCTCGATCGCCGCTGCGCCAGCCGCGCCATCACCATGGAAGCGCTCAAGCGCGCGCCGCAGGTCGCGCAGACCTTGGTTCGCGGTGAGGCGGCGCCCTTCACCAGGAGCTTGCCCCCCGACGTAGCGAACCCGGTAGAGCTTCGACTCCGTGTTCCTGCCGCCGGTCAAGAAATACATGTGACCGTCTGGGCCGAACCGCATGGCAGAGATGTTCAGCGGCTCGCCGTGCAAGAACTCGACCTTCTCGCCGCGATAGCTAGAGCCGTCTTCGTGAAGCTCGACCGCATAGATCGTCCCGAAGGTCCAATCACATACAAACAGCTTGTCTTGGTAGGCTGCTGGGAAGTTCGAGTGGTGGCCGAAGTGGATGCCGGTCGGAGAGCCTGGCCCCAGATCACACACCGAGCCGCAGCTGTCCGCGTAGTAGTCGGGCCACTTGGCGCTGCCCGTGCGCCAGCCAAACTCGCTGGCCGAGATGACGTGGTTCACGCGCGTCGGTCGATACCAAGGGCTACCGACGTCAAACTCAAGGTCCGAGTCACAGGTGAAGAGCTCGCCTTCGCGATTGATCGCGAGGTCGACGCCGTTGCGCATGCCGTGCGCGATCATCTTCCAATCACTGCCGTCCGGCGAGACTCGCGCGATCCATCCAGCCGGCGGCCCGATGCCGCGCGCGTGCCCGCTCGGATCCGGCATCGAAGGCAAGACCGTGTCGTTGGCGTAGACCGGCGGATGCAGCGCAGTGACGTCGTCTGGCAACCGCGAATGGTTGCCAGAGATCAGGTAGAGCCCATCGCCGTCCTCCGTCTGGATGATCGTGTGCGCCGAGTGCTCCCACCCCGGGTACAGCTTCTTCAACAGGGTGAACTCGTCGAACTGGTCGTCCCCGTCGGTGTCACGAACGCGGTAGAAGCCCTTCATCGTCGACATGTAGAGGCTGTCGAACGCATAGAGGAAGCCCAGCGCGCCGAACACCGTCCGACGCCCCCACGCGACCGGCTCCCGCGGGAAGCCTTCGAGCGGCTCAACCTCAACCGCGCCAGCCGCCGCGCCGAGCTCTGGCAAAGTCACCCGGAAGATGCCCGCGTCGTCTTGATCCGAGACCAGAAGCCGCCCGCGGTCGTCAAAGTCCATCGCGACCCACGAGCCTTGGCTCTCCGGCACCTCGTAGACCAAGTCCGCGTCAAAGCCCTCGGCCAGCGTGATCCCGGTGTCTGGATCTCGCAGATAGCTCACAGCCGAGCCCGACACCGGCTCCTGCTCCGACGCCGAACAAGCGGCGAGCGCGACGGCCATGACCGAGGACTTCAACGTCAGGGACAGCTTCACCACGACATCCTAGCGCGTAGAGTCACCAGCGCATGCCGCGCGACCGACTCCTCCTTATCTTGCCGCTCAGAGAGACCGCCCGAAGGCTGCCGCGGGTCGTGCTCGGCGTCTGGCTGTTCGGCATCGGCATCGCAGCGATGCTAGCGGCCGACCTCGGGCTGTCGCCGTGGGACGTGTTCCACCAAGGCGTCGCGGAGCGGAGCGGCGCCAGCATCGGCGCAGTGATCATCGCGACCGGCGTCGTGTTGGTGCTAGCGTTTGTGCCGCTCAAGGAACAGCTCGGTCTCGGCACCGTCCTCAACGCGACGTTGATCGGCGTCTCTGTCGACACGAGCCTGTTATGGCTGCCTGCCTCAGACTCACTGTTGATCAGGGCCCCGCTCTGCGCCGCAGGACCAGTGATCATCGCGATCGCCTCAGGCCTCTACCTCGGCGGCGGGCTCGGCCCAGGCCCGCGCGACGGGCTAATGACCGGGATCGGTCGCCGCGGGTTCGCGATCTGGAAGGTGCGCACCAGCATCGAGGTCGGCGCGCTCGTGATCGGAGTCGCGCTCGGCGGAACAATCGGCCTGGGCACCGCTTGGTTTGCGCTGAGCATCGGCCCGCTCGTACAGTTCTTCATGCGGCGCCTAGCGAAGGCTCAGTGATTCGGAGGCCCTGACTTAGCATGCGCGTATGCACAGCCCCTCTGTACGTACTGCGCTTTGCGCGCTGGCTGCGCTAGCGGCAGGCGCCGCGACGCCCTCGCTCCGCGGCCAGGCGACCCCGACGCTAAACTGGGTCGACGTCGCCGACTGGCCGCTCGAAGGGCGCGCGTTCGAGAAGAAGGCGGCGCCGTTTGACCGGCTACCAGCGGCCGCGCGAGCCAAAGTCCGGCAGGCGGTCTGGAGGCTGTCACGTCACAGCGCCGGTATGGCAGCGCGCTTCGTCACCGACGCGCGCGAAATTCACGTCCGCTATCGCCTCACTCAGCCGGCGCTCTCGATGTATCACATGCCCGCCACCGGAGTCAGCGGGGTTGACCTCTACGCCCGAGATGACGCCGGCCAGCTCAAGTGGGTCGCGGTGTCACGCCCATCCAAGCAAGAGGTGACGCAGCGGCTCTGCGCAGACATCGCCGCGCCGCCGAATGGCGGCCGAGAGTTCGTTCTATATCTACCGCTCTACAACGGCGTCGAGCAGCTCGAGATCGGCGTGCCAGAGGGCGCTCGAATCGCGCCGACGGGCGCCCGCGCCGCCAAGCCGGTTGTGGTCTACGGCACGTCGATCGCGCACGGCGCGTGCGCCAGCCGGCCAGGGATGGCCTGGCCAGCGATCGTGGGCCGCATCCTCGACCGCGAGGTCATCAACCTGGGCTTCTCGGGCAACGGTCGCATGGAAGAAGCGGTCGGCGCCTATGTCGCGACGATCGACGCCGCCGTGTTCGTGGTTGACTGCCTACCGAACATGAGCGCCGATCAAGTCCGCCAACGCACCGCGCCGTTGGTCCGGCAACTCCGCGACGCTCGCCCCGACGCGCACGTGCTGCTGGTAGAAGACCGAGCCTTTACGAACGCCTGGATCCACCCGCCGCGCGCGCGCGCGCATGCGCGACGACGCGCCGCCCTCCGCGCCGCGTATGGGGAGCTCCAGAGCGACCACGCCTACGTGCATTACCTCGAAGGCGAGCACCTGCTCGGCTCAGACGCAGAGGGCGCGACCGACGGCAGCCACCCCAACGACCTCGGGATGATGCGCCAAGCGCGGGCCGTCGCCGCAGCGTTAGAGAAGGCCCTGCGCTGACCACAGCAGAGGGCTATGATCACGATCCGCACTGATCGACCGCACGCCACGACCGACCGCATGTCAAAGTTCTTCGCCGTCACCGCGACCCTGCTCTCCATCACCGCCGTCGGCGTCGCAGGCTTCGCCTACTACCAGTCTTGGCTAAACCAACCGTTGGCGGAGGCCGAGGCGGTCGTCGCGGTCGAGATCGGCGACGTCGCTGGCGTGCGCGCAGACGCAAGAGACGTCGCGTTCGAGCTCAGCTCCGTCGACGAGGGCGGCAACACGCAGATGCGATGGCGCTGCGGCAAGATCTTGGCCGGCGTCCGACATGACTACGCGGGCGCGTGGACGCAGGTCACGGGGCGCGCCCTGATCGACCCTGAGGCGAGCGCGCTGCGCGCCGGCGAGCTGCACGTCGCGGTCAACGCTATGCGAGGCGACGGCGAGCACCCTGCGCCGAACGCGATGATCAACACCGTTCGCTCCAACCAGTGGTTCGCGCCTGAGCACCCGATGGCGGTGCTGACAACAGCTGACGCGCGCCCGCGAGGCGAGGGCGAGGCGGCGAGCTTTGACGGGGCCGTCGAAGGATGGACGCACGCGCTGCCGTGCGCGTTGGAGCTGAATGGCGTAGCGCAAGAGCTAACCGTCTACGCCCGCGTCAAGGCCAGCGAGCGAGGCCTCGAGCTCGACGCGACCTTCCCGATCTCGCGCGCGACCTTCGCCGTCTCGAAACGCCAAGGCTATGAACCACCGGCCGAGGTCGACGACACGGTCCTGATCGACGTCCGTATCCGCGCCACCCCCGACCCGCTCGCCGTCGTCGCAGAGCTCAACCGCGAGCTCGTCGCGCAGCAAGCGAGGAGCGGCGTCCTAGCCGAGCAAGTGAACACGCTGACCGCGCGGATCGACCGCCTTGAGGCCGCGCAGTCAGGGCTCTTGCGCGAGCTGCAAGCGATCAAGGCGCGACCCACAAAAGGCGCCGACGACGTCGACCTCGCCAAGCTGCCCGCCCGCTTCACGGACCACGTCGACTACCAAAACGAACGCGGCGATGAAGAGGTCCTCGACCTCGGCTACCAGGCAGAGTTCGAGATGGTGCTCATCCCGGGCGACGCGGACAAAGACGTCGCGCCGTTCTACGCGCAGACGACCGAGGTCACGTGGCAGATGTTCCGCGCCTGGTCCTACTGCACCGACCTCGAAGACCCGTCGTATGCGGCGAAGATAAAGGAGCAGCTGATCCGGCCGACGCCGTGCTACGAGGACGCGTCGCGCGGCCACGGCTTCGACGGCCGAGCCGTGCTGGGCGTATCACGGCGCAACGCCGAGGCGTTCTGCAAGCACGTGAGCGAGCTGACCGGGCGCCCATACCGCCTTTGGACAGACGCCGAATGGCGCTATGTCGCCGAGGCCGCCGGGGGCGTCCCCGAGGACCTGCATGCGGTCGCTTGGCTCGATGGCAACTGCCCTGAAGACGACTGGGGGATGAAGCTGACGATGCCGGTCGCCAAGAAGCCGGCGAACAAGTTCGGCCTCTACGACTTCTGGGGCAACGTCGCCGAGTGGGTCATGGACGACGAGGTGTTCATCCGCGGCGGCTCATACCTGGTCAGCAAGGATGACCTCACGATGGATTGGCGCGAGACCGAGAGCCAAGACATTTGGAACGAGACCTACCCCAACTTGCCTAAGAGCCTCTGGTGGTATCGCGACCGATTCGACATGGGCTTCCGGCTCGTCTGCGACCCCGTCAACCTCCCCGAATCAAAGTGAGCACGCCGGCCGGAGCGCGCTCGATCAGCGCTGCATTGCTGGCCACGTCGCTCGTCGCCGCGCCACAAGCGCTGCAGAAGTACACCTATGAGCAGGTGCACTTCGGCAACATCCCCGTCGAGCTGACGTTTTACACCGCAGATGAAGAAGCGGGGTTCGAGGCAGCGCTCGCCGCGTTCCAACGGGTCAAGGAGCTCGCCGCGGCGATGAGCGACTACGCGCTCGACCCGCCGAGCCCGCTCAACCGAATCGCCGCCGAGGCGCCAGCGCCGGTCGAAGTGCCGCCGGAGCTGTTCAAGGCGCTGAGCAGAGCCATCTCATTGCACGCGATCACCGACGGCGCGTTCGACGTCACGGCGAAACCATTCGTCCAGCTTTGGCGGACGTCGCGCAAACTTGGCGAGCTCCCGCCCAAGCACCGCGTCGCGAACGCGCGACGATACATAGACATCAAGTCGCTCACGCTCGACGCCGAGCGCTCCACCGCTGCCCTCAAGAGGCAGGGCATGTGGCTCGACCTCGGCGGGCTCGCCAAGGGCCTGATCGGCGACGAGGTGGTCGCGCTCCTACAGCGACGCGGCGTCCGCAGATGCAGATACCGGGCCGGGGGCGACATGGTGTTCGGAGACGCGCCGCCCGACGCGAGCGGCTGGCGCGTCGTCGTCCCCGACCTGCTCGTCAGCGACGGCGCGGGCCCACCGACGCCGCTGACGTTCCTCGCGGTGAACAGCGCCGTGTCGGTGTCCGGCGACGTCTACCGCTACGTCGAGATCGACGGCGTGCGATACGCGCACGTCATCGATCCGCGCACCGGCCTCGGCGTGACGAATCGCCGGGTCACGTGTGTCCGCGGCCGCTACGGGGTCGACACCGACCCCCTCGCGACGGCGGGGATCATCCTCGACGAGGAGCAGTGGCGAGCCGCGCTCGCTAAGGTCGACGGCGCGATCGGACACCGAGCGCGCGCCGCCGCGAGCACCCGAAAGTAGCAGCGCGCGATGGCTCGCCTGCCCGCGATCGCTAGCCGAGCGTGACGCGGCGTCCCTCAACCGCGCTGCGATACGACGCGTAGATCACGCGCACCACCTCACGACCGAGATCCCCGTCGACGTCTGAGCGAGTCCCCTCGCGCAAATGATCCGACACCGACTGGAGCAAGCCCTGCTGACCTGAGAACCACAGCTCATCTGGCAACGGGGTCGCCCAGCCAGCCTGGCCGTGCAACTTCTCCATCATGTATTCACCGCCGAAGGCGCCATCGCTGACCGCATAGGACTTGAGCGTGTCGACAGGAGAGAGCGAGCACTCGAAGCGGTGGTCGCTCGCGAGCACCGTCAGGTGGCTCTGCATCCCACCGAGCATGTTGTCGCTGCCATAGCAGACGCCGCGAGTGCCGTCGTCGAACTGCAGCACGCAGGTGCCCCAATTCTCGACCGGGCTCCAGCCCGTCGCGACCTCACACTGCGCGCCGCCAACCGCCGCCGAGAGGTCTGCGACCTCGGCCGTCACCGCCGTGACGTTGGTGGCCTTGCCGCGCATGCGCAGCCCCTCGCGGCGCTTCCACCAGATCATCGTCCCGATCGGGTGTGCGCCGAGCCGCAGCAGCGCGCCGCCGCCAGCGCAACGCCAATCCCGCGCGTACTCAGCGTGAGAGCCCGAGTGGCTCTCCCAGCCGCGCAGCTCCAGCGCGACTCCCTTGGACGCAGCAGCGAGCGTCGCCGCGCGCTCAATCGTCGGCGCGAAGATCCAGTTCTCCCCGTAAAACAGCTGCACGCCGGCGCGAGCGCAGGCGTCGACCATCGTCGTCGCGTCGGCGACCGCGGCGTCCAGCATCTGCTGACGGTCGGTGCTCGCGACCTCGTCTGCGCTGGCGTCGTCGGCTAGGCCCTGCCCCCAGAACGCGGTCAGCGGCTTGGTGCAGAGCACGTGCTTGCCCGCCGCCGCAGCGCGCTCGCAGAGCAGCGCGTGCGCGTGATTCGGGACGCAGAGGTCGACCAACTCAATCGTCGGGTCAGCCAACGCGTCGTCGAGCGTCGCCGCCCGGTCCGCGCCGTTCGCAGCCGCGAACGCTTCGGCCCTCGCGAGATCACGAGAAACAGCAACGGTCTCGACGTTGCTGTGATGCACCTTGCCCCAACAGGTGAGCCGCGTTCGCGCGAGGAAGCCTGTGCCGACGACGGCCACGGTGAGAGGTCGATTCATGTCCAGACAGTGTAGTCGGAGGATCCCGCGGTATCCTGCCCGCCCACATGACCTCTCTCTCCGCGACTGCACAAGCGCGCGTCGGGCTGCTCGGGAACCCCTCGGACATCTACGGCGGACGGGGCCTGGGCTTCAGCGTCGCTGGGATGACCGCGACCGTGCGGCTCACGGCGTCATCATCGCGCCAGCTGCCCTCCGCGCTCTTCGAGGCGGCATGGACCGTGATGGAGCGGGCGCTACAGGATGCAGGCCTAGACGCAGATGACCGCCCCTTCGAGCTGACTTACGAGAGCGACATCCCGTTCCAAGGCGGCTTGTCAGGCTCGAGCGCGCTGATCATCGCAGCCTTACGCGCTTGGAGCCGCTGGTTTGAGCTCCCGCTGCCGGCTCGCCGCGTCGCGGCGCTCGCGCTCGCCGCTGAGAACGAGGTGCTCGGCATTCGAGCCGGGCCGCTCGACCGAGTGGTCCAGGCGCACGACGGCCTGCTCGCCATGGACTTCGCGCGACCCTTCGAGCCAGGCGCTACCGAGCGCCTCGACGCGGCGGCGCTGCCCCCGATGCTGCTGGCCTGGCACGGCGTCGCAGGCGTCAGCTCGGGGGACGTCCACGCGCCGGTTTTCGCCCGCTTCGAGGCTGGCGACCAAGACGTCCGCGAGACCATGGCGCAGCTCGCGCAAAACGCCGACGCCGGCCGCGCGGCGCTGCTGACCGGCGACCAAGAGACCTTCCGAAGTTGCATCGACCGCAACTTCGAGCTGCGCTCGCGCGTGTTCACGATCGCCGACGCCGACCGCGAACTGATCGAACTGGGTCGTGCCGCCGGCGCGTCCTGCAAGCTCCCAGGATCAGGTGGCTGCGTGTTGATGGTTTGCCGCGACGAGACGCACCGCGAGCAGGTCGAGCGAGCGTGTCGGGACGCCGGCCGCGAGACGCTGCGGCCCCAGGTCGCGCGACCGACGCCGCAGCTGCGCGCGGTGTTCTTGGCGGCTGGCTTCGCGACGCGCCTGTACCCGCTCACCGAGAAGCGCGCGAAGCCGCTGCTTGAGGTCGGCGGCAAGCCGATGCTGACGAGGATCATCGCGCAGGTCGCGCGCGCCGGCGCCGTGCAAGACGGCGTCGTCGTCACCAACGGTAAATTCCACCCGGACTTTGAGGCGTGGAGCCGCTCCCCGCGCGCGCCGCTGCCGCTGGACCTCGTCAACGACGGCGCGATGACCAACGAGACGCGCCTCGGCGCGATCCGAGACCTCGCGCTGGCGTTAGACCAGATGCCGCCGTCCACAGACGTCGACGGCTACTTAGTCATGGCGTGCGATAACCTGTTCGACTTCGACCTCGCGCAGTTGGTCGGCCGCTTCCGAGCGACCGCCGCAGGGCAGCTGATCGTGCGAAAGGTCCCGAACCCGGTCCCAGCTGGCCGCTACAGCGAGGTCCTGCTCGACGGAGACCGCGTCGCGCGGTTCCGGGAGAAGCCGCAAGACCCCCAGTCGGACCGCTCGGCCATCGCGGTCTACTTGCTCCCAAAAGAGCTCCCCGCGCTCGTCAAGAGCTACCTGTCTGGAGACGGCAACCCCGACGCGCCCGGCCACTTCTTGGCTTGGCTCTCACAGCGGCTGCCGCTCGAAGCGACGCCGCTGACCGGGCAATGGCTCGACATCGGCAGCGTCGAAGACCTCGAGCGGGCGCAGACTGCGTTCCGCGACTGACGTCGACGCCGCGCGAAGCTAGAGCTTGCGGACGCGGAAGCGACGGAGCTCCAGGGGGAGCGAGTGGTCCTGAAACCCGATCGCGCCCGACACCGGGCGGTCCGCGATCAGCCGGTGCTCGAGCGACCTCACATGCACTAAGCGACCGTTAAGCGTGACCCGGATCTCGCCGTCTTCGCAGCGGACATGCATCCGGTTCCAGGCAGGCGCGGGCCGCGCGGCGTTCTCGCGCGGCGGGCCGCCTGGGATGATCCCGCCAGAGTCGTGGTCGGTCAGCCGCTGTTTCTCAGGCGGGGTCGCGTAGAGCTGCACCTCGACGCCGGTCGCGACCGGCCTCGCCGTGTCGCCGACGTGGAAGTAGAAGCCGCTGTTGCCGCGCTCCTGCAGCCGGTAATCAAACTCCGCCTCGAACTCGGCGTAGTCGTCGCCTCGCAGCCATAGGTAGTGCCCGTAGCGCGTCCAGCCGCGCTGCCCCTCGCTAGGAGCCAGCGTGGCGACGCCGTCGGATAACGACCAATTGCCGTCGGTCGTGAAGTGATCTTCCAGCTTCTCCGCCGACAACGGCTCTAACCATTGGCCTGGCGCGTCGAGCGGCAGCAGCTCAACCTTACGGAACTGCACCGGGTGGCTCTCCGACTGCAGCGAGATCGTGCCGCGGCGCAGCGCCTCGCCGCGCCCGTCGGCCAACAATCGCTTCGCGTCACCATCGCGCGGGTCCAGCTGCGGGTCGTCGTACATCAGCACCGTGTGCCCGTCGACGAGGTGACGGATCGTGCCGCCGCGCACTTCAACCTCAGCGGTGACCCAGACGTCGCCGCGATACGTCTCAGAAGACGAGTTCCAGCAGTGCTGCCGCCAAAGCTTGCCGTCGCGCACCACGTTGGTGCCAGGGGTGCAGAGGTTCAGCGTCGAACGACCACCGTTCGCGCGGCCGCCGAGCAGCTGCACCTCGATGGACGCAGGGAACTTTTGGCCCTTGGCCATGGTGGCGACCGGCTGACCGTGCAGCATCAAGCCGCTGTTCCGAAAGGCCCAGCCGGGGCCGCCTTTGACTTGATCGCCGAAGAAGCGGTATTCGACGCGAAGCCGATAGTCCCCGAACTCCATCTGATGGAACAGATGCCCAAAACGACCGCTAAATCCTTCTCCGTAATGCTCGTAAGAGACGGTGAGCAGACCATCGACGACGCGGAAGGTGTCCCCGAAGTTTTCACCGGCGTCATAGCCAGTGATCTTCGCCGTCCACCCGGTGAGGTCCTTGCCGTTGAACAGCTGCATCCACCCCGAGGCATTTTGCCCGGCGTCTTGCGCGTGGCTCACAGCGGTGAACGACAGTAGGCCTAGAACCAAGGCCGAACGAGACGCGCAGAAGATGCCGTGCATGCCGAGACGGTAGCGGATCGGCCGCCCTGGCAAGAGTGGCCCGACCGGGAACCACGGACACGAACGACCAAGAAGCGCCGGTCGGCGTGCTATGGCGCAGCCGTAGTGCGGGATGGTCTCAAGCCGGGACGCGCGTAGATTCGCTGCGACGGAACCATCACAAGAGCCCCCCCGACGGATCACTTTCTGAGCCGTAATTACGCGCTACAATGAATTGGCGAAGCCTGCCCCGGCATCGGAGCATCCGAAGCCCACAACCATGTCCCGTCTCTCTTACGCGATCCTGCTCGGCGCCCTAGCGGCTGTCGATGCCCACCTCCCTGGGCAACAGTTCACGAAGCAAACCGCGCCGCTCGGGATCCCGCCGCTCCCATATAACATCTCTGGCAGCGGCAGCGGCCTCTGCACCGCCGACTTTGACGGCGACGGCGACATGGACGCCTTCATCCCAGGCCCACAGGGCGCACCATTCTTCCTGCTCCGCAACGACGGCGGCATGCAGTTCACGAACGTCACCGGCGGCGCAGGCCTGGGCCAGTGCGCGCTGGTCCGCTGCTGCGTCGCGGCCGACTTCGACAACGACGGCGACCAGGACGTCTTCGTCGGGCACAACGACGCCGCGACCCAGCTGTTCGTCAACCAAGGCGGCATGGTCTTCAGCGAAGAGGCGCTGGCACGCGGCGTCTGGAACCCGCACGACGTCTGGGGCGCGACGTTCGGCGACTACGACAACGACGGCTGGCTCGACGTGTACCTCAGCGTGCGCAACAACGGCTTCAACGGCGGCCTCGAGGCCAACGCACTCTACCGCAATAACGGCGACGGCACGTTCACCGAGACCACGATCCAAGCTGGGGTCGCCAGCATGCGCCCGACGCTGGTGAGCGCGTTCATGGACTACGACGAGGACGGCTGGGTCGACCTGATGCTCTGCAACGACAAGGGCCTGGGGTTTGGCCCGAACGAGCTGTACCGCAACAACGGCGACGGCACGTTCACCGACGTCAGCGTGCAGACCGGCGTCAACATCCCCGTCGACGGGATGGGGATCGACTTCACGGACGTCTTCTGCGACGGCGGCGTCGATTTCTACGTGACCGACCTGCCGACCGAGCACCTGTTCCAGCTGTGGGACCCGACGACGAGCGCCTACCTCAACGCCACGACGACCTACGGCCTGCAAGGCGGCGGCGTCGGCTGGGCTTGCAACTGGCTCGACTACGACAACGACGGCTGGCAAGACCTCTACGTCGTGCAAAACCAGTTCGCGAACCTGCTGTATCGGAACCCGGCGCAGCCAGCCGCGGCGCAGACCGTTTGGACCGACGAGTCGCCGACGCTCGGCATGAACCATACGGTCTATCAGTTCACGAACGTCATCGCCGACTTCGACGACGATGGTCGACTAGACATATTAGATCGTTTCCAAGCTGGCCCGCTCGTGATGGCGCCCGAGAGCGCCGCCATCTACCGCAACGAGGTCGTCGGCGGCAACTGGATCAAGTTCCGAGCGCGGGGTCGGGTCAGCAACCGCGACGGGTTCGGCGCCAGGGTCGTGATGAAAACCGGCAACCACGTCCAACGACAGTGGTTCCGCAACGGCGTCGGCTACCAGAGCAGCTCGGACCCGCGGCTCAACTTCGGCATCGGCGCCGCGACGCAAGCCGACCTCGTCACAGTGCGCTGGCCGTCAGGCCAAGTCCAATACCTGCACGACGTCGCCGCGAACCAGGCCGTCGACCTCATCGAGCCGCAGCTAACGATCGGCGGCCCGGTGATCGCTGGCCAGGCCGCGAGCCTCGACGTCTCGATCCCGGGCGACCAAGGCCTGCTCTACTTAATGATGCTGTCGTTCGCCGAGACGCCGGCGACGCCGCTGCCTGACGGCAAGTTCCTGCCGCTGTGGTTCGACGGCCTCTCGTCGCTGACGCTCTCAAGCGGCAACGCCCTGCTGCCGAACTCGGTCGGCCTGCTCGACGCCAACGGCGGCGCGTCGTCTCCGCTGACGATCCCCGCCATCCCAGGCATCCAAGGCCTCACCCTCTACGCGACCGCGGCGACCCTCGACGCCCCGCGCTTCTCGTTCGTGCGCACGGTGTTCCCGAAGGCCGCTTCGTTCACGGTCCAGTAGGGCCGCCCCACGTGCCGTGACCACGGCATCACGTTACGTTAACGGGGTGCGTTCGCCCTCTAGCTCCTGCCCGCCGCTGATTCCCGGACTAGCTCTGCTGCTAGCCGCCGCGGCGCCCGCGCAGTCCGCCCCGAGCTACAGCCGCGACATCCGGCCGATCTTGTCGGAGAAGTGCTTCGCTTGCCACGGCCCAGACGAAGCCGCGCGTGAAGCGGACCTGCGCTTAGACGTCGCCGGGCACGACCTCGGCGCAGAGCTGACCGCCCGCATCACGGCCGAAGACCCTGACGAGGTGATGCCGCCACCGCACTTCGGCAAGACCTTAACCGCTGCGCAGATCGCGACGCTCCGCGCGTGGGTGGCGGCAGGCGCGCGGTATGAGCGACACTGGGCGTTTACGCGACCGTCTCCAACCACCGCGGTCGACGACGCGCCAGACGACGTTAACCCCATCGACCACATCGTGCGCGCGCGCGCGGTGCAGCACGGCCTGACACCGCAGCCCGAAGCAGACCGCGTCACGCTCGCTAGACGCGCCTACCTCGACCTGACAGGTCTGCCGCCCACGATCGAACAGACGGACGCCTTCCTCAAAGACGACGCGCCCGGCGCCTACGAGCGCCTCGTCGACGCGCTGCTGCGCTCGCCGCACTACGCCGAGCGGCAGGCGCGTCGCTGGCTAGACCTCGCCCGCTACGCCGACAGCAACGGCTACGAGAAAGACCGGGCGCGCAGCATCTGGCCCTACCGCGACTGGGTGATCCGCGCCTTTGACGCGCACATGCCCTACGACGAGTTCGTCATCAAACAACTCGCCGGCGACATGCTCCCCGACCCGAGCGCAGACGACCGCATCGCGACCGGCTTTCACCGCAACACGATGCTCAACGAAGAGGGCGGGATCGACCCCCTCGAATACCGCTTCCACGCGCTCACCGACCGCGTCGCGACGACCGGCTCCGTGTTCCTCGGGCTAACGATCGGATGCGCGCAGTGCCACACGCATAAATACGACCCGATCACTCACCGGGAGTACTACGGGCTGATGGCCTACTTCGACGACGCCGACGAGCCGGACTTCATCGTGCCCGACGATGACGCCGCGAAGCGGCTTAAAGCAAACCGGGAGCGAGCGGACGCCCAGCTGTCAGAGCTCTGGGAGCAATGGCCGGCCGGCGCTGCAGCGCGCGACGCGAGCTTTACCGAGTGGCTCGGCGAGCGGCGCCGACAAATCGACGCGTGGTCGCCTGTCACGATCAAGCAGGCCACGTCTAACCTGCCGACGCTTACGCTGGGAGAGCAACGAGGCCTCGTGGTCGCCTCCGGCGACACCACCAAGCACGACACCTACCGCCTCATCCTGGAGCCGCACAAGCAGCCGATCACGGCGCTGCGCCTCGAGGCGCTGCCCCATGAGAGCTTGCCAGCGGGAGGGCCAGGGCTGACGTACTACGAAGGACGTAAGGGAGACTTCTTCCTGTCAGAGCTGCAGGCGTTTATCGGCCCTGACGCGCGCGCCGCGCGCTTCGCGAGCGCCAGCGAGAGCTTCGCGAAGAACCAGTACGGAAACCATGCAGCTAATGCAGCGGCGGCGATCGACGGCGACCTCCAGACCGGCTGGTCGACGCACACGCGCAACGGCGAACGGCACGTCGCGATGTTCGTGTTCGCCGAGCCGGTCGTCGCGGGCGCCCCCCTCACCCTGGAGCTTCACTTCGGGCGGCACTTCGCCAGCTCCTTAGGGCGGCTGCGGCTTTCCGCGTCAAGCGCCGCTAGCGGCCATGATGCCGCTGCGCTCGCGTTCGATGACGACGGCCGCGTTGAGGCGCTGCTGCAGCGACCCGCCGCGACGCTCACTACGGCAGCGCGACGACGATTGCGCGACGCGTTCTTGTTCGAAGCGGAAGAGGTCGCCGAGGCGACCGCAAAGATCCGCAGGCTTCGCGCGCGGACCGAGCACGTGACGACCCTGGTCATGAGAGAGCGGGCCGCGGACCGCGGGCGAACCACCCGGCGGCGCCACCGCGGGGAATACCTGCAGCCACGAGAAGTCGTCGAGCCGCAGCTCCCGGCGGCGCTCGGAGCTACGAGGCCCGTGCGCGATCGACTCGAGCTGGCGCGATGGCTCGTCTCCAGCGACAACCCGCTCGCTGCTCGGGTCGTGGTCAACCGCGAGTGGGCCGCCCTCTTCGGTCGCGGGTTGGTCCCGACACCAGGAGACTTCGGCGCGCAAGGCGAGGCGCCCACCCACCCGGAGCTGCTCGACTGGCTCGCGGTTGAGTTCATCCAAGGTGGATGGAGCCTCCAGCGGCTGCAGCGGCTGATCTTAACCAGCGCGACATATCGGCAGCGGTCCAGCGCGAGCGCGCAGGACCTCGCGCGCGACCCTGAGAACCGCTGGCTCGCGCGCGCGTCGCGCCTGCGCCTCGACGCAGAGGTGCTCCGCGACGCCGCGCTCACCGCGACGGGCCAACTCGTCCCGCAGCGCTTCGGCCGCCCGGTGCGACCACCGCAACCCGCCGGCGTGACGGAGATCGCCTTCGGCAAGCCGGGGTGGCGCGCTGATGAGGGCGCGGCGCGGTTCCGCCGCAGCCTCTACACGTTCCAAAAGCGCACCGCGCCGTTCGCGTTCTATGCGACGTTCGACGCGCCGAGCGGTGAGGCGTGCGTCGTCCAGCGCGGAGCCTCGCAGACGCCGCTCCAGGCCCTGTCGATGCTGAACGACCCCATGATGGTCGAGCTCTATGTCGCGTTCGGCGAGGAGCTCGCGGCGCTTGCCACAACGCTGCCTATGACGGCCGTGATCGTGCGAGCGTTCCGGCGCGTCTGCACACGCGCACCAGAAGACCAGGAGGTCGAGGCCTTGCGCGTGTTCCTTCAGCAACAGCTGCAGCGCGCGGAGCCAAAGACCGCGTGGGGCGCGCTCGCGCGCGCGCTGCTGTGCCTGGACGAGGCTACGACCCGGAGCTGAACGATGGACGCGCGCTTCTTATTTGACCCTCGGCTCGCCAGCCGCAGACAGTTCCTCGCCGACTGCGGCGTCGGGCTCGGGAAGATCGCGGCGGCGGCGCTGCTCGCAGAGCAGACCAGCGCCAGCGCGTCGGTGGTGGCGCCGCGGCGCGCCAAGGCCGTGATCCACCTGTTTATGGGCGGGGCTCCTAGCCAGCTTGATCTCTTCGACGCCAAGCCCGCGCTGACCCGCTACGAGGGCGAGCCGCTGCCAGCCTCAGTGATCGGCGACCAGCGCTACGCGTTCATCCAGCCCGACGCAGCGGTGCTCGGGCCGCAGTTCCCGTTCACGCAGCACGGGCAATCTGGGGCGCAGCTAGGCAGCCCCCTCAAGCACCTCGCCGAGGTCGCGGACGAGCTCTGCATCGTCCGATCGATGCACACCGACCAATTCAACCACGCGCCAGCCCAGCTGCTGATGAACTCTGGCTTCTCACAGCCAGGGCGTCCGAGCATGGGTTCGTGGGTCATCTACGGGCTCGGCGCGGAGACCCGCGAGCTGCCCGCATTCGTCGCCATGATCACCGGCTCCGGCATCAGCGCCGGCTCGGCGCTCTGGTCGAGCGGCTTCCTGCCTAAGTCGTGCACTGGGGTCCGACTTCGCAACGGCAAAGACCCCGTGCTCAACCTGAACACGCCGCCGCAGTTCTCCGCGCCCGGCATGCAAGCTGACACCTTCGGGCTGCTGTCTGAGCTCAATCGGCGACGCGCCGAGACGCTCGGCGACCCGACGGTCGCGTCCAAGATCCAGTCCCTAGAGATGGCGGCGCGGCTGCAGACGTCAGCGCCCGAGCTGCTCGACCTCAAGGAGGAAGGCCAAGCCACGCTAGACCTCTACGGATGCGAGGCCGAGAAGCCATCGTTCGCGCGCGCATGCCTGCTCGCCCGGCGGCTCGTCGAGCGAGGCGTACGCTACGTCAACATCTTCCACGAGGGCTGGGACGCCCACAGCGACGTCAAGGGCTCGACCGAACGCAACTGTCAGGCGACCGACCAAGCCTGCGCGGCGCTAATCCGAGACCTCAAGCAGCGCGGCATGCTCGACGACACGCTGGTCGTCTGGGGCGGAGAGTTCGGCCGCACCCCGATGGTCGAGACCAACCCTGCGCTCGGGCGGAGCCAGGGCCGCGACCACCACCCACAGGCCTTCACCGTCTGGATGGCCGGCGGCGGCGTGCGCGCGGGCTACACCCACGGCGCGACCGACGACTTCGGCTTCCACATCGTCGAGGACCCCGTGCACGTCTACGACCTGCAGGCGACGATCTTGCACCTCCTCGGGCTAGACCACGAGCGCCTGACGTTCCGGCACGCGGGCCGCGACTACCGACTCACGGACGTGCACGGCGAGGTCATCTCCGCGCTGCTGGCGTGACCGACCGGGTCCGCGCCCGCCGCGCTGAACGCCTCTACGGCTTTAGCTTCACGCGACCGACGTAGGGCATCATGGTCACGTACATGAAGGTCTGATCCTCATCGAAGCAGATGTTGGTCGCCTCATCAGGGAGCTTGATCGTCGCGATGCGCTCACCCTCAGGAGAGATCACCAAGACCCCGCCGGGCCCAGTCGTGAAGACGTTGCCGCTGGCGTGCATCTTCAACCCGTCGAACCAGCCCTTCTCATCGTCCGCAAAGGGGCCGTCATAGAACACGGCGCCGCTACCGTCCTCCGTCGAGAACCGCCACATCTCGCGCTGCTGCATGTTCGAGCTGTTGACGTAGAGGTACGCGCCGTCGGGCGAGAGCGCCATCCCGTTGGGCAGCGGCATGACGTCGCTTAGCAGCGTCAGCTCGCCGGTCGAAGGGCGGAAGCGATAGATGCCAGCCTTCGAGAGCTCTCGCTTCTCTTCGACGAAGATCATCTTGCCCTCCGTCGGGTTGCTGTTGGCCATGTCGAGGAAGCCGTAGGGCGGATCGGCGAAGTAGATGTCGCCGTCAGGAGCGATCGTCAGGTCGTTGGGGCTGTTGAGCCGCTTGCCCTCGAACTCGGAGACGACCGTCTGGATCTTGTCCACAGATGGATCCGTGAGCGACAGCTTCGCGATCCGGCGATCACCGTGTTGGCAGAATATTAGGTCCCCGTTCGCGTCGATCGCGGCGCCGTTCGAGCCGCGGACGCCGCCTTCGTACGAAGGCGCGAACCCCGTGAATCCGCTGGTCTCAAGCAGGACGCTGGCGCCGTCTTGCTCGGACCAGCTCCACATTTCGTTGCCAGCGACGTTGGACGCCAACAGACGCTGCTGCGCCGGCACCCAGACAGGACCTTCACCGATCTGAAGCCCGTCGAAGAGCACCTCAAGCTGCAACTCTTCCCCCAAGAAGGCTCGCGCCGCGTCGCCCGTAAAGACGACCGGACAGGGCTTAACCGGGCGATCAGCGGGCGCCTTCGCACAAGCAGACATCACCATTGCGGAGACCAGGACTAACGAAGCTCGCGTACGATTCATGGATTCTGTAGATGACTGGGAGAAGCTAAACTCGGCGCTTCGCCGACATGGAAACCGGTCGGAGAACAGCCGTCGTCCGAGATCTTTCATAACGCCTAAACCGCAGCACTGCCCACCAACAATTCACCCCGGCTACCCTAAGCTGCATAGTCGTCACCAGACCTCACCCGCCCGTAGATAGATGTTCATGATCATGAAAGGTGAACGTAGGACCGCCCTACTCCTGCTCGCCGAGTTCTTCATCGTCGTAATCAGCGTCCTCGCCGCGATATGGCTCGAGAACATCCGGCAACAAACCAAAGATCGAGCGTTGGAGCGGCAGTACCTCGAAGAGTTAGAAGAGGACCTGCAGATGGACCTGCAAGAGGTCCAGAACACTCGCAAGACAGCGCGGGCGAGGCTCGCAGCCGCCGAAAAACTGATGAAGGCAGGGGGCTGTCAGTTCAACACTCCCCCCGCCGAAGCGGCGGAAGGCAACGGTGAATCGCTCGTCAAGGCTGGGCAAGAGATCGAAACGGTGCTCGAGATCCACGTGATTGACGGCGCGCAAGCCGCGATCCAAGAGCTGCAGGGCTCCGGTAACTTCCGCGTCATGCAGAACCGAATCCTCGTGCGGCAGCTACATGATTACTACAGCGACTGGGACCGCAAAGTTGAAGGCGAGCACGGCCAACTCCGGCCAGACCTCGTGTATCTGCGACGCGCCCTCTCAGCAGTCGGCATCGCAGCCGGACACGGGCTCACGCTCGACGAGCTAGGAGCTGCGATCGCGGCGAGCAAGGCCTTGAAAGCTGAGCTGCGACAAACCCATTACCAAGCGCAACGGCAGGTCACCCGTCTCGACAAACTAGAGCTGAACGTCCGCGAGACGCTCACTAGAGTGCGCGCGGAGGTCCAATGACCGCGTCACAGCGTTAGACCGCAGAGGATCCAACCACATTGGGATACACTGCGCGCAACATGAGATGCGCGGCCCCAAAGCTCGTCCCGCTGCTGCTCGCTGCAGCGCTCGGCGCGCAGAGCGGCGCGAAGTTCGCGTCTAACCGAAGCTCGGAGCCATTGGCTGCGGAGTTCTCGCTCGACAAAGCGGTGGTCTTTATGGACGACGCCGCGCGCATGTGGAACACGAAGCAAGGCTGCGTCACCTGTCACACCAACGGCCTCTACCTAATCGCACGCGCCACCAACGGGGGCTCTAACCCAGCGCCCACCTACCGCGAGACCCGGAAGCTGGCGAGCTCCTACCTCAAGGATTACGTCTCCAGAGGGAAATCACAAAAGGGCCAGCGCGGCGCCGTGGAAGGGCTCGTCGCGACGGCGAGCTTCCTAGCGATCAGCGACATGGCGACCCAGCGACGCCTGAGCGCGTCGACCAAAGCCGGCCTCGACCATATCTGGGGGCTGCAAAGCGAGGGAGGGGCCTGGAGCAAGTGGCTCAAATGCCGGTGGCCGCCCTACGAAGTAGACGACCACTTCGGGGTCACGCTGGCCGCCATCGCGCTCGGCAAGACGCCGCCCAGCTACCGTCGCCGAAAAGTCACGCGGGTTGCTGAGCAACGGCTCCGGAGCTACATGAACGCTCACCCACCCGCCAACCTGCACCACAAGGGCATGATGCTGTGGGTCGCAGCTAACCTGGAGGACGTAGTAGAGCCTGAGCAGCGCGACCGCTGGATCGGCGAGCTCCGCGAGCACCAGCGCGGCGACGGCGGGTGGCGGCTCGCTGACCTAGGTGACGACCGATGGCGGCGGCCGAAGGACGACGCGTCCAAGCTACCGAGCGACGCCTACGCGACCGGGTTCGCGGTCTTCGTGCTCCGCCAAGCTGGCGTCGCGGCTACCGACGTGGCGCTACAGCGCGGTCTTGAATGGCTCCGCGAACGACAGCGAGCGAGCGGCCGGTGGTTTGTCCGATCGCCACGGCGCGACGGCAAGCACTACATCAGCCACGCTGCGACACAGTTCGCCGTGATGGCCTTCATGTCTTGCAGCCAAGAACGGTGACCCGCTAGCGGTAAGCCTCGCCAACAGAGCAGGGCCTTACTCGCCGGCCGCTGCTCGGCGGAGCTCTCCGATAACGCGCATCATCTCAGGGACCGTCTCTAACTTCTCACGGAGTTTGCCGCGCTTCTCACCCTCTGCGCGCTCCCACGCGTCCAAGCGATCCCAGTCTGCCCATGAGACGACTTCGACGCCGCGCTCCGCCAGCAGCTCGGCGACGTCATCGCTAGGCGAAGGGCTCAATGAGCGCCCCGCTGCTCGGTCCTCGACCATCATCTTCACCGTGGCCCGGGAGTCCGCCATGTTGGTGCCGATGATCCCGGACGGACCTCGCTTCGACCAGCCGACCGCGTAGTGGCCGACGCGAACATCGCCGCCGCGGTCGTGCAGCACGCGGCCGTCGATGTTCGGCACCGATCCGTTGCGCGCGTCATAAGGGACCCCGGGTATTGGGTCCCCGCGGTACCCCACAGAGAGCAGCACCATCTCGCACGGGACGTCTTCCGTCTTGCCGGTCGGCCGAGATCGTAGAGCCCCGCTCTCGTCTGCATAAATTTCCATGTGCTCCACACGCACCGCCTCGACGCGCTCTTCGCCGAGGAAGGCCACCGGGCTGAGCAAGAAACGACAATGGAACTTACGGCCCTGATCGTCGGCGTCGCGATCAGCGCATGCGTGGAGGAAGCGGACGCTGCGCTGCTTGCCACGAGAGCCGTGCTCTTCTAGCCAAGCGGCGCTCTGCGGATCAAGCGCGGCCTCCTCTGGCGTAACCATGAGCTGGACCTCGTCGACCTCGTCGATCTCTTCCAGCTCTTTCGCGGAGTAGGCAGCCTGCGCGGGACCGCGACGACCAAGCATCGTGACGCGCTGCACCGAGCTCTGACGCAGCTCATCCAGCGCGCGAGCGCTGATGTCTGTGGATGCCAAGCGATCCGGCTGCTGCAACAGCACCCGCGACACGTCGAGGGCGACGTTGCCGTTCCCGATGACGACGACGCGCTCGACCTTATCCAGTTCATAGCGCTCGCCTTGGCAGTCAGGGTGGCCGTTGTACCACCCGACCATCTCTGCCGCGCCGTGCACGCCGGCGAGCTCCTCACCCGGTAACCCGAGCCGGCTGCTCTTCGAGCATCCGAAGGCATAGATGACCTGGTCATAGCAACGCTCGAGGTCCTCCACCTGCAGATCTCTGCCGAGCGCTACGTTGCCGAAGAAGCGAAACCCTGGCGCCGCCGCGACCTTGCCGTAGATGTTGACGACGCGCTTCACAGCCTGGTGGTCTGGAGCGACCCCGAGGCGCACGAGCCCGAACGGCACCGGCAGACGCTCGAACATGTCGATCCGCACATCGACGTCCGCTTGTTTCATCGCCGCCTGCGCGGCGTAGAACGCCGACGGACCAGAGCCGATCACGGCGATGCGCCACGTCGGCTTTGGAGAGTCACTGGTTGTCATCTGGATATTCTGCCGCGACTACGGCGAGGGGAGGGCTGAACCGCCCACGACCAGCGAGCCGCCTCAAATCGGCGCCCCGCGAGCGAGCACATGCACGAAGGTGGCCGCCGCGCAGCTTTCAAGCAAGACGCGATGCGCAGCAAGTGCCCCACCGCCGCGTGGGCGCACCTCGAGCAGCGGCGAAGTGAGGTCCACAGGGATTACGACGAGTCACTGCAGCGCGCCGCCCCCGAATGACGTTAACGGGATGTTTACAGAGTGAGTTAGGCCCATAAGACCCGCGCTGCGACGGTTAGCGTATCGGATATGACCAGTGTCTCCCTCCGACCTCACGTACAAGCCAGCCTGCTGATCTTGGTCCTCCTGCTCACCGCAGCATGCGAGGCGCCGGCGACCAAATCCCCTAACGGGCAAAGAGGCGCGGTCATCATCGAGACGATGGACTCAGGCGGCTACACCTACGTCAAGGTCGCCGAAGGCGACGACGCGGAGTGGTACGCAGTGCCCGAGTGTGAGGTTTCAGTCGGCGATCGCGTCGAAATGGCGACCGGCGCCCTAGAGATGCGCGACTTCGAGAGCAAGACGCTGCGACGGACGTTCCCGCGGATCTTCTTCGCGATGAGCTTGAAGAAGGTCCCGCCTAAGGGCAGCTGAAGGGCCAAAACTGGCCTTGGCGCGGCCCACCCCAGGTCCGAGCGCCCGCGCTCGAACGGCGCGCTGACCGCATCCCCGCGCGCCCGCGACAGCGAAGAGATGGTGTGTTTTCCTCCCCCGGTGCGCAGCTTGTCCGCCCGAATCCTCTCTGGCGAGCGGCTGTCTGGGCATACTAAGGACGTCTTGGTACGCACCCCCGAGTTTCCGCACCCGCGCGAAGGGACAAGCCCGCTCCGCTGGCTGGCCGAACAAAGCGAATTCCCGAAGGTGCTCGTGTGGGACCGCGACCGCGATGAATGGGCAGCTGGCGTCGGAGCTGCAGCGATCTTCACCGTCGCGGCCCCGACGCCGACCGCGGTGATCGAGCGAGAACTCGTCCAACGCGCGGCAGCAGAGCCCGCCGAAGGGCCTGGATGGATCGGTGGGATCCGGTTCGCGTCCGAGCGCGAGCCCAGCTCAGCGTGGGCAGCGTTCGGCGCGAGCTGGTGGATACGTCCCCACACGTGGTGGACCAAGCGCGACGGCGTTGAGCGTAAAGGGGTCGAGGGCGAGCGGGTCACGCTCGCGCGCCCCCCATCGGCCGAGCTCAGCGGCGAATCTGCGGGCGCCTACCTCAGCCGAGTCCGCGCTGCGCTCGATGAGCTAGAGGGCAGCAAGCTAGAGAAGATCGTGCTCTCACGCTGCGTCCACCGCGCCGGAGAGATCCAAGCCGAGGCGACCATCGAGAAGATGGCGCAGAACGAACCCAGCGGCACCATCTACTGGATCGCGCTCGACGCGACCGACGGGTTCTTCGGCGTGACCCCAGAGACCCTCTACCGGCGACGCGGGGCGCAGGTAGAGACAGAGGCGCTCGCCGCGACCTGCGGCCCACGCGAAACGGACGGCGCGGCGCTGCTCGCTGACGAAAAGTCCCTGCGTGAGCACGCCTACGTGCGCGACGCGATCGTGGCCGCGCTCCGACCGGGCGCCGCCGAGCTCGATGTAGCGACCGCGCCCGAGTTGCTCCGGATGGCCCGGCTTCACCACTTACGCACTCCGATCACGGCGCGCCTGCGCGCGAGCGGGCCGCTCATCTCGCGCCTACACCCAACGCCCGCAGTGTGCGGCACACCTTACACAGAGGCTGAGGCCGCGATCGCGCGCCTCGAGCAGCAAGACCGTGGCCTCTATGCCGGCGGCGTCGGATGGTGCCAACGAGACGGCGAATCAATCTACGTCGCGCTGCGGGGCGCGCGCTACAGCGGCGGCGCCTGCGCCGCCTACCTCGGCGCAGGGATCGTCCGCGGGTCACGACCTGAAGCTGAGCTCCAAGAGCTAGAGCTGAAGGCGGCGGCCCTGTTCGCGTCGTTCGCCTCGACAAACGATGAGGCGAAGACGTGAGCGCGGCAGCCAACGACAAGCTCGCGAGCGCGGTGGTCGCGATGCTGAGAGCGCACGACGTCAAGCTCGCCTTCGTCGCGCCCGGGTCGCGGTCGACCCCGATCATCTCAGCGCTGCGCGCCTACGACTTCCCGATGCAGCTGGTGCTCGACGAGCGCGCGGCCGCCTACGCCGCCGTCGGGTGCGCGCGCGTCGGAGAGGTCGCCGCGGTCGTGACGACATCTGGCACAGCGGTCGCGAACCTGCTGCCAGGCTTGTCCGAGGCCGAACGCGACGAGCTCCCAGTAGTGGCGCTGACCGCGGACCGGCCGCGGCCAGAGGTTGAGGCCCGCGCCAATCAGACCGTCCATCAGCCGCCGCTGCTCGCCGGCGCGGCGCGTGGCGCCGCGGACCTCACGGCATCGGCGCTACCAGGAGACTGGCGCGAGCAGCTCACGCGCGCCCTCGGCGCCGTGCGCGGCCCGAGCCCGGGCCCAGCGCACCTCAACCTGCGGTTCGAAAAGCCGCTGGAGCCGACCAGCGACCTCCCCCTAGAGCCCGCCCCAGCAGCGGCCGCCTCGATCCAGCGCCCGACGCCAAGCGCGCCGTGGACCGGGGTCGAGCGCGGACTCGTCGTGGTCGGCGCGCTGCCATTCACGGCCAGGGCAGGCGTCTCTGCGCTGCTCGACGCCCTGCCCTGGCCAGCGCTGGTCGACGTCACCAGCGGCCTCGACCGCGTCGGGCCGCGACGCTTTCGCCCCGCGCTGATGCGGCCTCAAGAGGCGCGAGATCGCGTCCGGCCGGACCGCGTTTTATGGATCGGCGGGCGCGTCACCGCCCCAGAGGTGGGCGCCTGGTTACGCGACGTCGAAGTCATCCAATGGCGCACCGGCGACGCCGCGCGGGACGCAGACGGGATCCGACCGACCAGCTGCGCCGTCGACTTCACGGGGCCGCTCCCCGACACAGCGAACGCGTCGACCAGTTCGCTCGACTTGCAGCCCTTAGAGGCAGCGTTCCCCGAGCCGCTTGACCAACTGCGAGAGCCTGCCATCGCGCGGCTCGTAGCCGATTCGGTCCACGCAGATGAACTGCTGTTCGTCGGCAGCTCGATGCCGATCCGCGATGTTGATCGGTTCGCGCAGCGTTTAGCTGCGCCCGTGATCGCCAACCGCGGGGTCTCAGGCATCGACGGCAACCTAGCGACCGCATTCGGCGCGCATGTCACGCACGGCCGCCCCGTCACCGCGCTGCTCGGCGACCTCGCGTTCCTCCATGACGCCGCCACGCTCGGCCTGATCGCCCAAGCGAGAGCGCGCGTCCGCGTCGTGTGCGTCAACAACAGCGGCGGCGGCATCTTCCACTTCCTGCCCATCGCCGAGCATGAGTCCATCTTCCAGCCATGGCTTACAGCGCCGCATGACCTAGACCCCGTCGCGATCAGCGCGGGCTTCGGCGTCCATGCCAAGCGCGCCGAATCGTTCGAGGAGCTCGCTGCGGCGCTGGCGGCGCCGCTGACTGGGCCCGAGCTGATCGAGGTCCGCACCGACCGTGACGCGAACCATGCGCTGCACCTCGAGCTAGACCGCCGCTACAAGGACGCGCTGCGGTGAGCGCGCCCGTCGTGCTGCTGCACGGCAGCTTCGGCTGCGGCGAAGACTGGCGCGAGGTCGCAGATCAGCTTAACTGCGGCGCGGTCACTCCCGACCTCCCCGCGCACGGAGCACGCTTCGAGGACGTCGCGCTGTCGTTTGACCACGCCGCCGACGAAGTGGCGCGCCGATTGCCAGAGGGTTGTGACTTGGTCGGCTATTCGCTCGGAGGCCGGCTCGCGCTCGCGGCTGCGCTGCGCGTACCGCCAGGGCGCGTGCGCTCTCTGACGCTCGAATCCACGCACCCGGGCCTAGAGCCACCAGCGCGCGAGCGCCGGCGCAGGCATGACCTCGAACGCAGCGCCGCGATCGCGAGCGACCCTGAGGCATTCCTCCGCGAGTTCTACGCGGCGCCGCTCTTCGAAAGCTTCCGGACGCGCCCGCGCTTCGAAGCTGTGATCCGCGAGCGGATCACCCGCGCGCGCAGATCGCCGAAGTCGCTCGCGCAGACCTTCGCCGCGCTGTCCGTCGGCAACCAACCGGCGCTCGCCAGCGCGCTTCTCGACGCCGAGATCCCTACGATGCTGATCGTGGGCGAACGCGACACGAAGTATGCGGCGCTAGCCAGCGGCCTGGTCGCCTCTCCGAACGCGCGGCCCGACCTCGCGATGACCGCGGTGTCAGCGGCTGGACACAACGTCCACCTCGAGCGACCGGAGGCCTTCGTCGACGCTCTCCGAGCTTTCTGGGAGGGGCTGCAGTGAGCTTCGGCATATGGCTCGAAGCGACCAGGCCGCGGACATTACCGGCCGCGGCGGCCCCGGTCGCGGTCGGGACCGCGCTCGCCGTCGGCAGAGATGGCGCGCACTGGCCCGCGGCGATCGCCGCGTTGCTCGGCGCGCTGCTGATTCAGATCGGCACGAACTACGCCAACGACTACTTCGACTTCGTCAAGGGCGCCGACAACGACGATCGCGTCGGCCCGAGGCGCGCGACGCAAGCGGGCTTGGTCCGACCGGCGGCCATGCGGGCCGCGTTCATGCTGACCTTCGCCGCCGCGGCAGCGGCTGGCGCCTACCTGATGTACCGCGGCGGCTGGCCGATCATCGCGATCGGTGCGGCGTCGATCGCCAGCGGCGTGCTCTACACCGGGGGGCCTTATCCGCTCGGTTACAACGGGCTCGGCGACCTCTTTGTCTGGCTCTTCTTCGGGCCAGTCGCGGTCGGCGGCACCGCGTACGTGCAAACGCTGCAGTGGCGTCCGGAGGACCTCGTGATTGGCGGCGCCTTCGGGCTCGTCTCGACGGCGATCCTAGCCGTCAACAACCTGCGCGACGCGGACACGGACGCGCCGGTCGGCAAGCGCACGCTCGCGGTGCGGTTCGGCAAGCGGTTCGCGCGCCTCGAATACGGCGCGTGCTTAGCTGCCGCGCTGCTGATCCCGCTCGCGTACGTCGACGCGCGCCCGTGGCTATGGACGCTGCTAGCGCTCGCGCCGTTCGCAGCGTGGCTGACCCTCCAGCTCAGTGAGCGGGAAGGGCCCGCGCTCAACCCGCTACTCGGCGCGACCGGTAAGTTCCTGCTCGCGTTCGCGGCCTTGTTCAGCGCGGGGTGGCTGCTGTGAAGATCCAAGCAGCCCCCTATGAGCTGCCGCTCAAGCAGCCGCTTCGCCTCGGCGACCGTGTGATCCACGCGCGCCGCGGCTGGCTGCTGCGCCGTAACGGCGCGGCAGCCGACGCGTGCCCGCTGCCGTATTTTTCTACGGACGCGCTCGGGGACGTCGAGGCGTCGCTAGCACAAGAGCTCGCCCAGCCCACGGCGAGCCTCTCATGGGCGCTGCACGCCTTGGAGAGGCGCGGCGAGGCCAGCGTGCAGACGGCAGGCCTCGCCGCCGGCACCGAAGACACCCCTGGGGGAGCGCACGCGTGCGTCAAGCTGAAGGTCGGCCGACGACCGCTGCGCGAAGAGCTCGCGGCGGTCACGCGGCTGCGTCAAGCCGGCGCACAGCTGCGGCTCGACGGCAACCGCGCCTTGACGCTCGACGCCGCTAAGCAGCTCGCCGACGCCGCCGGCGACGCGCTCGAGTTCTTAGAAGAGCCGGTCGGTCCCAGCGACCTCGAAGACGCGATGCAGCAGCTCCCGATCGCGCTCGACGAGACGCTCGCGGCAGGCGGCCCGACGCCGACGGGCGCGGTCGCCTTCGTGCTGAAGCCGACCGTGCTCGGCGCGGCGCGCACGCTCGAGCTGGTCGCCGCCGCCGACGACGCCGACATACCAGTGGTCGTCTCCAGCGCGTATGAGTCCGCGATCGGGCGCGCAGCGCTGATCCGATTCGCCGCAGTGGTCGGTCCCGACACCGCGCACGGTCTCGGGACCGGGACGGCGTTCGCCCGCGACTTTACGGGCTGGATTCGAACGGACGGTGACCGCCTCACCGCGTGCGACGGGGAAGTACCAGAGGAGCTGCCGTGGGCCGACTGCTAGACGCTGGACCTGGCTCGGCGCGTGTTGAGCTGCGCGGCCAGTCCATGCCCCTCCGTGAGCACGGCGACGAGGGCGCGCTGCAGCGCGTCGGCTTCCAAGAACCCAACTCGCCGTCTCTGGTCGAGCGCGTCGTACAGATCCTCGACCGCGGCGACGTCCCCGTGCTCGCGCATCCTCGCTGGCCCGCGACGCTCGCCAAGGACGCCCTGCGCCGCGCTGGCGCTGGGGCGCGGTGGCGCGGCGCCCCGATCGCGACGCTGCTGTTCACGTCGGGGTCGACCGCGGCCCCTAAGGTCGTCGCGCACTCGCTCGAGGCCCACATCGCCGCGGCCCGGGCCAGCGGCGACAGGACCCCCTACGGTCCCGATCACCGCTGGCTGCTGTCGCTGCCCTTGTGCCACGTCGGCGGCCTTTCGCTGTTATTCCGCACCGTCGTCGCCGGCGCGACGCTGGTGCTCCCAGAACCCGAAGATGACCTCGCGAGCGCCCTCGTTAAGACGCGGCCGAGTCACCTGTCGTTGGTCGCGACGCAGCTCCGCGATCTGCTGGACGACGACGAGGCGACCGCAGCGCTGACCGCGTGCGAGGCCGTGCTGCTCGGCGGCGGACCGGCCCCGATCGCCCTCATCCGAGCCGCGCGTGACCGCGGAGTCGCGCTGCGACGCACCTACGGAATGACCGAGATGGGCTCACAGATCGCCACCGAAACGAGCGGAAGCCTGCTGCCGCTGCGAGGAGCCGAGGTCATGGTCGACGCCCAGGGAGAGCTGCTGGTCCGAGGTGTAGGGATGTTCGAGGGCTACGTGGAAGAAGAAGAGGTGCGCCGGCCGCTCCATCACGGCTGGTTCGCGACCGGCGACCTAGCCCAGATCGCCGCCGACGGCGCCCTCGAGATCCTTGGTCGCCGCGACAACCAGTTCGTCTCCGGCGGCGAGAATATCCGACCCGAGGCGATCGAAGCGGCGCTCGCCGAACGCGGCATCACCGCGGTCATCGTGCCCGTCCCAGACGAACGTTACGGCGCGCGACCCGCGGCGTTCACCGCAGACGGCGGGGATCACGACGAGCTCGCGGCAGAGCTCTTGCCGAGCTTCGCGCGGCCGGTCACGTGGCTGACGATGCCGCCGCTCCGCGGTCACAAGCCGAACCGAAGGCAACTCGCGCAGATCGCTGAATCTAAACGGCGGGGCGACGCGTAGCAGCGCCTCCCTGAACGTTGGCGCGCAAGCGGCGCTAAGGACCGCCTACAAAAAAACGGGCGAACGCCACACGGCGCTCGCCCGTTCTTTACGTCACGATCGAGACAACTTAGTTGATGCAGAAGTTGTCGATCGCGATGTCGCCCGTGAAGCTCGTCCCCCGGGTGTAGTGGAACTGGAACGAAGCGTTCGCAGGGGCGCCAGCAGGAAGGGCGATCGCCTCGATCGTCCACTCCGCACCGCTCGGCTCAGGGCCGGTGTAGGTGGCCAGCACGGTCGGGTAGGTGCCCGAACCATCATCCATACGGACCTCAAGCGTGCCGATGGTGGCGCCGACGCGGCTGAGATCAAAGCCGACCGTAGTCGCGCCCGCCAGCGAGTAGGTGTCGGAGTTCAGGATGTAGTCAGGACCAGCGGTGCCGCTCGTCTCGCAATACATGTAAACAACCGAACCAGCGCTACCCGAGCTCGGGCCGGTGTTCGAAGAGCTGGTGCCGCCCGCGTCGGCCAGCCACGTGCTCGCACCGCCGCCATCCGACCAACCGGCAGGAAGACCCGGCCCCGGGAACGGCCCAGCCACACTCTCGAACGTCTCCGTGACGAGGCAGCTCGGGACCTTAACGAAGTTGAGCGAGTTGGGCGTCGGACGGAGGAAGTCGGCCAGGCTCGTGGCGTTCAGGTCGAGGACAATGCCCTGGATACGGACGTTGTCGCCGATCGCGAAGAGGCCAGGTGGGACCGCCACGATGACCTCGCCCGCTGAGCCAACGCTCGCGTTAATAATGTCCGCGTAGCCGCTCGGGGTAGAGCCAGCCCAGACCTGGTTGAAGCCCGGGAGGAACGCCGTCACACCGACCGCCAAGGGGGCGCCGCCGTTGTTGGACCCACCGTAGTTAAGGACCGTCAGCGCCGCACCTTGCGGGAAGGAGCCGCCGATGTCGTCGTAGGCCCAACGAAGGAAGTCGCCCTCGACGAAAGCGCCGCCGGTGTTGCCCATCGGGCCACCGGGGTTCGGCGTCGTCTCAGCTTCACCGACCATCGTAGGCGTGACTACGCACGTGCCAAGCGTCGTGCCGCTGCTGTAGTAGAGGCTGCCGTTCCAGATGCGAGGCTGGAAGACGGTCGCACCGAAGGCGGTGTTCGCGCCGCCGCCCAGAGCCAGCGAGCACTCCGCAGTGGAGAAGTTCTGGTTCGTGCCGGTGCCGTTCGTGTAGCGGTGCGTCGTGCTCGCGTCCATCACGATCGCCATGCCGTAGGTGCCCGGCGCCAAGTAGAAACCACCGCCCCCAGCGAGGCAAACTGCCGATGGCGCGTCAATGCCAGCTGCTGCGCCAGTGCCGGACGCGACTTGCGTCCACGCGGTCGGATCCGCGTAGGTCGCGAGCCCCGAGACTGGGTCGACGGCACTCCAGCTAGCGGCTGAGGTGTGGACCGAGCAGCCAATGGCCGCGCCTACGGCTTGCCCGCAGTTGACATCGACTTGGTGGAAGGTGAGGCCAGCCGGATCCGTGACGGTGATGTCGAAGTACGTAGCGCCGCCAGCGGCACCGCCGTTGTTTGCACCATAGAACGTCGTGATCGGACTCTGCGCGGCGAGCGCCGCAGTCATCGAAAGCCCAACCAGGGCAGGAGTGATTAAACGCATGATTCTTTGAACGTGGAAAGACGAGAAAGTCGGACAGCGCGAGCGCGCTGACAGCGACAACAGAAGAAGCCGCCGGTCCGGCGATATCCCCATTATGATGATACCGTAGTATCGTTGGCGCGAATTGAGATCATCGCAAAGACATTATTACTAAGCAGATACCCTCCACACGAAGTGACGCCGTCGTGACAGTCGCCCGATGCCAAGGGGAGATCCGAACGAAACGCACTCATCGTGCCGACCGAGGTCCAAGGCGTCGCGCATTGAGCACATCCGCCTGAGCACGATCAGATTTAGCCGCACGGCAAATATCGCCGACCGCCTCGGTCAGAAGTGCCAGGGGAAGCGCGAGTAGTCTTGGTCGCGCTTCTCCAGAAAGGCGTCGCGCCCCTCAGCCGCTTCGTCGGTCCCATAAGCCAGCCGCGTCGCCTCCCCCGCGAACAGCTGCTGGCCGACCAAGCCGTCGTCCGGCAGGTTGAAGCCGTACTTCAACATGCGCATCGCGGTCGGGCTCTTGGAGTTGATCACCCTGCCCCACTCAAGCGCGGCCTGCTCTAGCTCTGCGTGTGGCACGACCGCGTTGACCATCCCCATCGCGTGCGCTTCCTCAGCAGAGTAATCCATGCCTAAGAAGAAGATCTCGCGCGCGCGCTTCTGGCCGACCTGCCGCGCCAAGAGCGCGGAGCCATAGCCGGAGTCAAAGCTCGCGACGTCCGGGTCGGTCTGCTTGAAGACCGCGTGCTCCTTGGACGCGATCGTCAGGTCGCAGACGACGTGCAGGCTGTGGCCACCGCCGACCGCCCAACCTGGAACCACCGCGATCACGACCTTGGGGCTGAAGCGGATCAGGCGCTGCACCTCGAGGATATGCAGCCGACCGAGGCGCGCTTGGTCAGGCGCCGCCCCGCCGTCCGCGTACTTGTAGCCGTCCTTGCCGCGGATCCGCTGGTCTCCGCCCGAGCAGAACGCCCAGCCGCCATCTTTGGGGCTCGGGCCATTACCGGTCAACAGCACGCAGCCGACGTCCGAAGTCGTGCGCGCGTGCTCAAGCGCCGCCGCGAGCTCGTCGACCGTGCGAGGCCGGAACGCGTTACGGCACTCTGGCCGATGGAACGCGATCCGGACCGTGCCGTGCTCCTTCGCGCGGTGATAGGTCAGGTCTTGGAAGTCGAACCCCTCGACCGGGGACCACGCAGACGCGTCAAAGATGTCGGAGACCATGGTAGCTGTAGTGTAGACGGCGGCGACAAACGGACTAGCTGCGCCTGCCGACCATGTCGCCGGGCACCACCCAAGCGTCGTATTCGGCCTCGGTCAGGTAGCCCGTCGCGAGCGCGGCGGCCTTAAGGGTCGTGCCTTCGGTGTGGGCCTTGTTCGCGATCTCGGCCGCCTTGTAGTAGCCGATCTTGGTGTTCAGCGCGGTCACCAGCATCAAGCTGTCGTCGACTAGCTGCTGGATGCGCGCGCGGTTGGGCTCGATCCCGTCGACGCAGTGCGCCGCGAACGACACGCAGGCGTCGCCGATCAAGCGCGCCGACTCCAGCACGTTGCGCGCCATCATCGGCTTGAAGACGTTGAGCTCATAGTGGCCCTGCGCGCCGCCGAACGCGACCGCGACGTCGTTGCCGACCACCTGAGCGCAGACCATCGTCAGCGCCTCGCACTGCGTCGGGTTGACCTTGCCGGGCATGATGCTTGAGCCGGGCTCGTTGGCGGGCAGCAGCAGCTCACCGATGCCCGAGCGCGGCCCGGAGCCCATCATGCGGACGTCGTTGGCGATCTTGTTGAGCGCGACGGCGAGCTGCCGCAGCGCCCCGTGGCTCTCGACGATCGCGTCGTGGGCGGCGAGCGCCTCAAACTTGTTCGGCGCGGTCACGAACGGGTGACCCGTCGACGCGGCGATGTGCTCGGCGACCTTGACGTCGTATCCCTCAGGGGTGTTGATGCCGGTGCCGACCGCGGTGCCGCCGAGCGCGAGCTCGCGCAGGTGCGCGAGGGTCGCGCGCAGCGCCTTGAGGCCGTAGTCCAGCTGCGCGACGTAGCCGCCGAACTCTTGGCCGAGCGTCAGCGGCGTGGCGTCCATCAGGTGGGTCCGACCGATCTTGACGACGTCGTCGAACGCCGCGGCCTTGCTCGCGAGCGCGTCGCGCAGCCGCTCGACGCCAGGGATCGTGACCTCGACGATCATCGTGTACGCCGCGATGTGCATCGCCGTCGGATAGGTGTCGTTCGAGCTCTGGCTCTTGTTGACGTCGTCATTGGGGTGCACCGGCTTGTCGCCCTCACCGAGCTTGCCGCCGGCGATCACGTGGGCGCGGTTAGCGACCACCTCGTTGACGTTCATGTTGGACTGCGTGCCGCTGCCGGTCTGCCAGACGACCAGCGGGAACTGGTCGTCGAGGTCGCCCGCGAGGATCTCGTCACAGACCGACGCGATCAGCGCCCGCTTGTCCTCATCGAGCACCCCGAGCTCTGCGTTGGTGATCGCAGCGGCCCGCTTCAGGTGCGCGAACGCCCGCACGATCTCCATCGGCATCGACCCGGCCGGGCCGATCCTGAAGTTGTTGCGGGAGCGCTCGGTCTGCGCGGCCCAATACTTGTCGGCGGGGACCTCGACGCTCCCCAGGGTGTCCTTCTCGGTGCGGGTGCTCATATTCTCGCTATTCAGTTAATCGACCCTGCCCCGTATGGGTCAAGGCACGTATCGCGCGATACGCGACGATCCTGCAGAGCGGCGAAAAGGAGTGGGTTTCCGACGCGCCTCGGACCAAGATGCGCGCATGAAGCCGCACGTAGCGAACCTGATCAACGGCGTCTTACTGATCGCCATCTCTTGCTGGGGCTACTTCGGCTCCGATTCGCCGTCGCCCACCGCGCTCATCCCGACCGCGATCGGCGTCGTGCTGCTGCTGTGCCACAACGGGGTCAAGCGCGAGAGCAAAGCGATCGCGCACGTCGCGGTGCTGCTTACCCTGGTCGCGATCGCTGGGCTCGTGATGGCGCTGAGGGGCGCGATGGGCCGCGACGACCCAGCGGCCGTGGCGCGCGTCGCGGTCATGATGGCGAGCTCCGGCGTCGCCACGATCGCGTTCATCAAGAGCTTCATCGCGGCGCGGCGCGCCCGCACCGGCGCGTAGCCGCAGCGTCTCGCGCTCGATTAAGACGCAGAGCGCGCGGGGCGCGTCACGGCCCGCGGCCCCGTCCGAGCGAGCGCTAAGACCCGCGTCGCCGCCTCCACGAGCCGCGCCGCGGTGATCGTGCTGTTGTCGGCGTCCGGTCGATATGAGCAGTAGTCAGCCGCCGTGCTGACCACCTTCTCGCCCAGCCCGTAGAGATCGATCTCGGCAGCCGAGGTCGGCGCGAAGAACGCCACCACCTTCGCCCCCACCGCGAGCCCGAGGTGCAACGCGAGCGAGTCGCTGGTCACCAAAACGTCGCTGAGGCCGAGCAGCGCGCTGAAGGTCAACAGGTCGTTATCGGTGCCGGCATCTAACGCGCGAGCCTTGGCGCCGATCGCGCCGATCCCCGCCAAGATCTCGTCGTTGCGCGCGCGCTCGTCGCTGCCCCCGAGCACCAAGAAGTGCACGGGCCGCGCTTGAGCGGACGCGAGCTGCGCGGCGAACTCGACCACCCGCGCCGGCGGCAACTCCTTACTCCGCCAGCGACCGCCCGCGCCAGTGTTGAGCCCGACGACGAGCTCGTCATCGAACAGCTCGTGCGCGCGCGCGAACGCCGCTGCCGCGGCCAGCGCGTCGTCAGGCAACGGCAGCGCGGGCCGGCCCTCGTCGATGCCGAACATGTCAGCGTAGATCGCCGCGTGTGTCCGCTGGTTCGTAAGCTTGCGGCGATCGGCAGCCTGCTTACCGTCGCGCGCTAGCAGCCCCATGCCGAACCAAGGCTCCACGTCGTCGGTGTAGACCCGCCCGCCTGACGCGTCGAGCGAGGCACCAGACAACTTCTCCGCGTCGAGGGCCGCCGCCAGCGCGCACAGCGGCTGCTCATCATCAAGCGACAAGACCCAGTCCCACCGCGTCGCGCCCAGCTCTGCGGCGGCAGCGCTCATCGACGCGTCATCGCCGGGCTCACACGTCAGGACGCGATCAACCAGAGGGTGCCGCTGCACCAAGGGACGCGCCGCGGCGCACGTCAGCCACGTCACGCGGAGCTGATCGAACCGCCGCTGCAGTCCAGGCAGGATCGCCGTCGTGCGGAGCACGTCGCCGAGCGCGCCGATCTTGATGACCAGGATTTCTGGCATGAGGACAACGTCGCCCAACCGCACCACACAACTCAAGTTCGATCCCACGAAACCGAGCTCTTAGACGCGTCTAAACCGCTGGGGGCGCAGGCTCACTTCGTGCCTAAGAGCGACGCGACGCGGTCGAACTCTGCTGCTGGCACCACCGCGTAGAGGTCCGCCGGTCGAAGCACGCGGACCGTCGCCTCCTGCCTCACCCGGAACAGGTCTTGGTCGCTCGCAGGGTTTACGACCTGATCCCCGAGCTCGGAGCGCAGCCACCGATCCTGCGTGAGCCACTCCGAGTCGAGGCGGCGGAGGTCGAGGTCTTCCCCGTGAGACGACATCAGCGCGCGGACCTGCTCGACCAGCGCGGCCGCCTCGGGGTCGTCGAGCAAAAATCGCGCCGTCGCTTCGTAAGACTCAATGCCGGGCGTCTCCCCTCGACGCGCGCGCGCGCGGTTGACCTCACGCAAGACCTGAAGCGTCGCGCGGTCGTCTGACTGGTTCAGAGCGCGCTCAGGCAGCTGAAACGAAGCGTCCATCGACAGCTGGAGCGCGCGGTCCAAAAAATGTCCGCACAGCTCGACGCCGTCCTCGACCAGGTGGTCGTAGATCATCACCTGCATCGCCTCGCCACCGGTCATCGCGTGGACCCCGCGGAGCACGATCTCCGGCCGCAGCGTCCTCGCGCTCGTGCCCAGCAGCTCCGACGCGAGGAACTCTTCGAAGCTCAACAACAAGCCGTGCTTGATCATCTCGCTCCACATCGACACGCAGACGGCGCTCCTCCGTCGCAGATAGATGACCGCAGAGACGTCATGGCCGACGAGCCCCTCGCCCAGCTGCGCCGCCGCCGCCGGCCGCAAGGCCGAGAGCCCCTCAGAGGAGATCAACACACGAGGCGCGTCGCCGTGAAGCGCGCTCCGCACGACCTCAGCCGGCGCGCGACCGTCGTAGTCTACGTCTTGAAGCGGCTTACCGTTGAGGTAGCGCGCGAGGTTGTGATGACCCCAGAGGTGCTCACGGCCGACCGCGGGATACGCGACGCCGCGCCCTGAGAGCCAATGGTGGTTGTCGGCGAAGCAGCGTTGCAGGTAGGTCGTGCCGGTCTTGGGCAGCCCGACGTGGAGGATGACCTGCTTACGACTACTCATGAACAACCGCCATCATAACGCAACCTGTCGGGGCAGCCCGGAGCAACCCACACGCAGCAACGAACAAGTCCAGGCCGCGCCGGCGATCACGTCGCAGCTGATGGTGGCGCGCCCTCGCGCCGCGCCTTGGCGTCATCGCTGCGTCGCTGCGCAAGATCAGCCAAGTACGCGTCGTCGATGTCGCCGGCCAGATACGTACCATCAAAGACCGAGCATTCGAACTGATCGATCGCAGGGTTGCCTTCACGGGCCGCGTCGATCAAATCGTCTAAATCCTGATAGACGAGCAGGTCCGCGCCGATCTCGCGCGCGATCTCCTCGTCCGTCTGCCCCGGCGCGATCAGCTCTTCGGCGACCGGCATGTCGATGCCGTAGACGTTGGGGTGCCGCACGGCGGGCGCCGCCGAGCAGTAATAGACCTTGCGAGCGCCCGCTTGCCGCGCCATCTGGACCAGCTGGCGGCAAGTTGTACCTCGAACGATCGAGTCGTCGACGAGACACACGACCTTGTCGTGAAACTCCAGCCCGATCGGGTTGAGCTTCTTGCGCACGCTCCGCCGGCGCTCCACTTGCCCCGGCATGATGAAGGTGCGGCCGATGTAGCGGTTCTTGATGAAGCCCTCGCGGTACTTCACGCCCAACTTGAGCGCCATCGCCATCGCCGAGGTCCGACCCGAATCCGGGATCGGCATCACCACGTCAATGTCGTTATCGGGGAAGATCCGCTCCACCTTCTCGGCGAGCTTCTCGCCCATGCGTAGCCGCGACTTGTAGACGCTGATCCCGTCGATCACCGAGTCCGGCCGCGCCAAGTACACGTGCTCGAAGATGCACGGCGACAGCTGCGTCTCTTCCGCGCAGATCCGCGAGGACACCCTGCCTTCGCGGTCGACGTAGACCGCCTCGCCAGGCGCGACGTCTCGCACGATGTCGAAGCCGAGCGAATCGAGCGCGACAGACTCGCTCGCGAACATGGTCTCAACGCCCGACTCCGTCTCGCGTCTACCGAGGATCAACGGCCGAATCCCGAACGGGTCTCGGAACGTCACGAGCCCGTGCCCGTGGATCATCGCGACGGCGGCGTAGGCACCACGGCAGCGCCGGTGGACCTGCGCCACAGCGTCAAAGACCGCTTCCGGGGTCAGGTCTGGCTGGCAAGCAGCCTGAAGCTCGTGAGCGAAGACGTTGAGCAACACCTCGCTATCGCTGGACGTGTTGATGTGACGCCGGTCCGCCGAATAGACCTCCTTGCACAACTGCTCGGCGTTTGTCAGGTTGCCGTTGTGCGCGAGACAAATACCAAACGGCGCGTTGACGTAGAACGGCTGCGCCTCCGAAGCGCTCGAGCAGCCAGCCGTCGGGTAACGACAGTGGGCGATCCCCATCTCACCGCGCAAGCGATTCATGTGCTGCACGTTGAAGACGTCGCGAACCAGCCCGTTCTCCTTGCGAAGCTGCAGCAGGCCGTCGTCATCCGTCGCGATCCCTGCGGCGTCTTGCCCACGGTGCTGCAAGACGGTCAAGGCGTCATAGAGGCTTTGATTGACGTTGCTCTTCGCAACGATGCCAGCGATTCCACACATATAGGTTGCCCGCTGCTTGACTGCAGCGCCGGAGCCGACGCTCGCGGAGGCGACACGGTAGCTCTCACAGAGGGGCACGGCAATACGCGGCCGCGATCCGCGCGCGCGGCCTGTGGCCGCAACAGCGGACCGACTCAGCGCCCCTCCCGAGCGCCAGCCTTCAGCTCGGCGCCGCGCAGCTCCCCGCAGCTGCGCCGGCCCCCAGGCTAGTCGCACAGGCCCCCCTTTAGACAGCCTCCGACGCACCAGACAAAGGATCTCGGTGGCCGCTGGTCCCCGGAAAGACTGGGCGCGAAGTCCTCGGACGACGCGTGACGCCGAGCAACAAACCCGCCGCGTCAGGGCCTGCCCGCGCTACCCCCGCCGCGCAGGTCGGCGATCCTGGCGCGCACGATCGAATATCCGACCATCAGCGCGGCCGCGAACATTACGGCGCTCCGGCCGAGGACGTCACCCCAGTTCAAGCCAGGCAGCCAATCGCGCATGAAGAAGTCGAAGGTGTACATCGTAACCAGCGTCGGGACGATGCTGGTCAACTGAGCGGCGAGCAGCCTAAAGAGCGGCAGCTCCAGACAGCGACACACTAAGACCGACTGCCAACCGGCATAAATCAGCCACGCCGGCGCCAACGTCGCCCAGGCGATACCCTCGATGCCCATGTCGCCGACAAGCGCGACGCTCAATCCCAACGTCAACGCGACGTCGACCGCGCTCATCGCCGCTAACGACTTTACGCGCCTCGTCGCGAACAAGACCTGACGGCCACAGCTAGACGCGCAGCGCGCGAGGCTGCCGACGGCGAGCAAGGTCAGGATGTAACCGCTGCTCACAAAGTCCACGCCGTCGATGTACTGCGGACCCAGCCAGACACCTAGGAAGTCTTCGCCGACGCAGATCAACCCGCCGCCAACGACCGCAGCGATGAACGTGCTGCCGCGCGTGCCCTCGACCAGGAGTCGGCGCAGTTGATGCCGGTCACCGCGCGCGTCGAGCTTGGTCGCATAAGGCGTGATCGTCCAAGTAACGGCCAACACCAACTGCGTATAGATCGGGATCAACTTGGCGCCGTTCTCGTACGCAGTGACGGCGTATTCATTGATCGCCACCAGCGCGATGACCGCCCCGGCAGCGAGAACGACGCGGTCCGCTGCGTTGACGAGGCTGTTGTAGACTCCGTAAGAGAGCAGCTCACGGACCGCGTCCCTCGAGAACAGCCGCATCGAGACGCGGAGGTCCGGCATCAACTTCCTGGCGACCACGACCCGCGCGAACGCGATGACCAGTTGGACGCCGCCGACGACCCACGCGAGCCCTAAGAGCCCGTGGCCTGCCTCGAGAGACCAGAGCGTGAGCGCCGCGATCGACAACCGCTCGAGGATGCCGAGCCCGTTGCTCAAGTCCATGCGCTCCTTGGCGTAGGTGACCGCCTGAAAGAGCGCGAGCGGCAAACACATCGAGACGCTGGCCCCGATCACGAGGAACGCCAGCTGCGCGTCGACGCCGACCTCCTGGGGATCAACATCGCCGCCGGTGCGGGTGCCGAGGAAGCTGGGGAGCTGACTAGCGATCACCAAGGTCGCGACGAGGCCCACCGCCGACAGCGCCAACAGCAACACAAACGCCGTGCTAAAGCTGCGGTTGACGCCGACTCCGTCTCCCTGCTCGGTGTAGCGCGTCAGGTAGAGGCCCGCCGCGGAGCGGATCCCTAGGTCGAAGATGCCGTAGCTGCCCGTGGTCGCGATCAGCACGCTCCAGATGCCATACGAGCCGTCCCCCAGCGCTCGCAAGACGAACGGCGTCAACAAAAACATGACGGCAGCGTTGACCAGGTAGCCAGCCAGGTTGCTGCTGATATTGCGGGCGAAAATACCCTTACGGGAGACGGGCATATTGACGAGGGCGAGCGTTCAAGAGACTAGCCGCCGAGGCGCAGCAACAGAATAGCGCCGTCGAGCACCTGCAAGACATATCGAGCGATCCCTACCTTGACGAGGCCGACATTATTGAGCGTCAAGGCGCTCTAGAAGCGGCGCGAACGTCACATCGCGGTCGTACTCAGGGACCGGATTTAAGTCCGGCGCACCTGCGACGAGCCGGCCGATCGCCGCCGCGAGGCCGTCGACATCGCCGTGCGCGAAGCAGCAGTCCGCGCCGCTGGTACGCGCGACGATCTGGCGCGCGTCGCCAACTCCGCCGACAAACAGCGTGGGGCGCCGCGCCATGACATAGTCGAATAACTTGCCCGGCACGAAGACGTCGTCCGCCGGATCACTGCCATTGACGAGCAGCAGCGCGCTCGTCGCACGCATCGCCAAGAGCGCTTCTGCGTATGGGAGATAATCATGCCTCGTTACGCGCGCCGCCACCTCTGGCCGAAAGCAGTCGAGGTCGCGCTCAAGGAGCGACTTGGAGTCTTGCGCGTCGCAGTAGACGTCGACCCTTATCTTGGACAAGGTCTCGGATGGGAGCTGCTCAAGCGCCTGAAAAACCGGCGTCAACATGCGGCGCGGAAAGATCGTGCCGAAGTATCCGAGCACGACGCCAGCGGATGGCCGCGACGAAAGAGACCGCGCCGCGACTTCGTCTGCGAGCGCGTAATCCGCTGCATTGCGCATCACCGAGACCGGCAGCTCCAGATCACCGAAGGTCGCCTGAAAACTCTGGAGGGCTTGCGTCGAGTTCACAAACAACGAGTCTGCGTGGGACAACATGGCGCGCTCACGGCCCGCGAGGCGGCGCCGGACGCGAGCGCCAGCGGATTGCGTCCACGGGTTGCCGCTTAATAGATCACGATAATCTACGATGAGCTTGGCCGCCGGGACGGCTCGCCGCAGCCGCGGAATCGACATCAGCTGGCCGTGCGGACCGCACGTGAGCACGATCGCGTCAAACTGATGTTCTTGCGCTAATGACGGGAGCCGCCGTCGAAGCCGGCACGTCCACTCGACGTGCTTATCGGGCAACGCGAACCAATCAGGGAGCCAATGGTAGAGCGTACGCAGCACGCGCTCAGGCAGGTTGCGCGCCGCAGGCCGGCTCGCAAGCGTCGGCCCGCCGAGCCCGTGTCGAACGACTCCAGCAGGGATCAACGACGCGAGGCTCGGGTCCCTGCGCAGCAACCGGCGCTCGTCGAGCGTAACCCAGTGGACTTCATGCCCCGCGCCTAACAGCGCCCGCGTCATCCGGAGCACCCGGTGCGACGCAACCGCCGGATCCGGCGGGGTGTAGAAGCTGACGATAGCTACGCGCATCTGCTGCTCTGTAAAGGCTGACCGGTTAGCGAGGTGTCTAGATATCACCAGTTTTACTGGCGACTTGCTATCAACCCAGCAAACGAACTCCGCCTGCAGAGCGATCCGCAAAGCATGCGGGCCGCCGATGAGGTCTTGCTGAGCCCCGGCGCGCGGACGCTACCGCAGACCCCGCCGACCAATCCGTCGCCTGAGGGATGAGGAGACGACTCGTGACTAGTAGCCCACGACCGCCGTCAAGCCATTCGAAGTGCTCATCCCTAAGGCGTTACCGGTCCATGGGGCTGCTACCTGCGCTGTCACCGTGAACCCGGCAAGGCTTGGATTCACTGGCACAGGGCAAGGACAAGCATAGGTCGTGGTGTTGCCTGGCAGCGCCGCGACGATGGTGTTGAGCTCAGCGTTGGTGTACGCGAAGCAGCCCGGCGCTCCGACGAAGCCCAGATCGTAGCCAGACGTCCAAGCCTGCGTGCCGAATACGAAGACGGCATAGCCTGACTGAACGTTCGAGACCTGCAGCTGCCAATTCGTCCCGATGATCGGCAAATTGCTCGACAACGTGAGCGGCTGGCTGGCCGGGCAGCCGGTCCCGAAGACCTGCTTCGATGCCAAGAACGCGGTCCCGATCCCCATCGAGTGGTTGCCGCCTGCTGCCACTTGGACGAAGTTGCCCCCAGCAGGAACGTCGCACTGCCCCTCGACGTTGCGGCCCCACGCGATGACCGACCCATCGCTGAGCGCGGCCAAGGAGTGCGCGCCCCCGGCGGCGATGTCGACGAAGGTCACGGGCGCTTGCGGCGCTTGCGGCGTATGCGCGATCTGGCCGTCGCTGTTCGCTCCCCACGAGAGGATCACGCCGTCGTTACGAATGAGGAGACTATGGAACTCTCCGGCTGCGACCCGCACGGCGGCTTGCCCCGCAGACATCCACGGCGCGTTAGCCTGGCCGAAGTTATTGCTGCCCCAAGCCTTGGCCTTGCCATCAGAGCGGCGGGCGACCGTGTGCAGCAACCCCGCGGCGATCTCTTCGTAATGGACACCACCGGGGAGCAACGGGACGTTGCACTGACCGTCGTAGTTCTGCCCCCAGGCGACGACGACGCCATCGCTGCGACGAGCCACGCTGTGATAGCCGCCTGCAGCCACCTCTACATAGTGCTTACCTGCAGGCAACGCGGGCACGTCGCATTGACCATCGGTGTTGCGACCCCACGCGACGACCTCGCCGTCGCTGCGGCGCGCGATCGTATGCCAAGCTCCTGCAGAGACTTCCACGTATGTGACCCCCGGCGGGAGCCCGAGCACGTCGCACTGCCCGGCGTCGTTCCGACCCCAACACACGATCTGCCCGTCATTACGGACGCCAGCGCTGTGCCATCGGCCTGCAGACACCTGATCATAAACGATCAGATTTAGAGGTACCTGCGGGACCACAGTCTGCCCGTAACCATTGGCGCCCCAAGCCATCGCGAGCGATGAAGGTGGCTGAGCCGCAACCAGCCCCGAAAGGCAGACGGCAGAGAGTCCCCAGAATGCGGACTTTACGGAGAGCATCAAATTGCGCGGAGACTGCCGGGGTGGGGAAGGGGAACGACTGCAGGCCGGTCGCCGAGGAGGCCGATCGGACCGTGCGCAAGTATATCCCAATCAAGGCGCAACGGCTGAATTAGGGGCATTGGGCATGCGCCCCCGACGGCTCGCTATCGACCATCGATACGGGTGATCGTATCGGAGTGCGCCCGCCAGCGGCGGCGTCTCCGGCGACACCCTTGGTCAAGCCTGACCGCCTCGGCGCCAGCGCCTATCGCGTCTGCCAGCCGTCCAGGTCAGCCTGCGAGCTGCCCGCGCTTCGAACAAGCGCCGATGACAAGCCGGAGAGAGAGCCTGTGGCGCAGCGTTGCTAGCGGGACTCCCGCGCGTTCGCACAGCGATAGCCGCTGCGTGACGCGCTGGCCGACCGCGCGCCGCCGCGGCTCAACCGTCGACGCGCAAGACACGCACAACCGAATGCGAGACTTGGCTATCCGTCATGCGCGTCGTCGAACCATCACGCCACTCAAACAGGTCTGCCGTCGTCTTCGGCGGCACCACCGTGGAGTAAACGATGACGTCATTGCCGAACGCCGCCTCATAGCGGTCATCTTCAGGGCTCTGAGCGATCACCACCACTGCGCCGGTGGTCCCATCCCAGAGCTCAAGGTCGGTCTGGCCCTGGACATCGACGTGCATCAGGAAGCCGCCGCTCGGACCTTCGCCAGCGAACGTAGCGTCCGGTCCACCTGCCTGCAGGACCGTGCCCGTCGTCGGGTTCCAGGTAAAGAGGCCGTTCGCGGCCCCCGTGCTGGAAAACACTAGGCGGTCGTTCCTCAACAAGGCGACCGCGGCGTGCGTGTCGCCGACAGACTCCGCGATCGTCTCGACAGAGCTCGAGGCCGCGTCGTATCGGTAGAGGCTGCGGCTCGTGGAATCATCAACCGCGAAGATCACGTCCGAGTCAGAGAGGGCAAACTCGAAGACCTCATCAGCGGCGCTCACGCCGATGTCTGTGCTCGCGTCGGCGGAGTAATTATAGATCTTAAGGTCGTTGTTCCCCGGCGCTGCGGCGACGGAGTAGATGATGAGGTCGTCGTTGGTGAGCGTCACGAAGCGCTCATCCTCACTGCCCGCGGCGACCTGCTTGGTCGAGAGCCCAGTTGAGCTCCAGACCCAAAGATCCCGCGAGGTGGTGCCGGTCTCAAAGATGACCAACCCCTGCGACGAAGTCGCCACGAAGTGCATGTCCTGCGCTTGTATCGCCGGCGACAAGTCGCCGCCGACGTCGAACAAGCCGTGGTTCGCGCGGAAGTAACGGAGCTCGTCTTCACCCCCGAGACCCTTGGTCGCGAAAACGATGCCGCCATCGGGTAGCACCGCCTTGATCTCTTCAGGGTGGATACTGCTGTATGCCGTAGCAGAGCCGTTATCGCCGACCCGCCAGTAGTTGATGTCTGCTTGGCCGTTATTGCCGTACTCGAAGTAGACCATCTCAGGCGGGGCGAAGAAGGCATTGCGGTTGTGCATGCCTGCCCGCCAAGCGATCGTGCTGACGTTCTCGGTGTCTGCGTCCCACATGTATAAGCCGGTCTCAGACGCGTTGCCTTCCTCGTAGAACAGCTTGCCGTCCGACGTGTGGCTGTCGTAGACGGTGTTGAACCCAGCGCTCTGACCGATCTGCCGAGACTCGGCGTGGTCATAGACGAACAGGTCGACAGACGACCCGCCCAGACGCTCATAAACCACCGAACCATCTGCCAAGAGATCGCGATAGACGAGGGGCACGTTGCTGCCCTCTTGAATGGGGTCGATCGTGCCGGTGCCGCCGTCGAGGATCCCCAGGCCGTTGCCGTACTGAACGATCGCCATGTAGCCGTAGAGCGCAACGACCGCGAAGTCTGCGTCGGCGAACTTGCCGTCTGCGTTGGTCACGCGGAACGTCACGTCAGCGCAGCCAGCCTCGTTAAAAGTGCCGGTGTAAATGCCGCCGTCGATCTCGCCTTCGCCTACGAGCACTTCCCAGGTCAAAGTCTGATCACCGGGGTTCTCGACATAAGTCACCAGATCCAACTGCAGCTCAACCCCAGTCGACGTCTCCTGGTCAGGGATCGAATCGACAGCAGGGCCAGGTCCAGTCGGTCCTGGCAGCTTGCTGCAGCCGACAATCCCAATGATGACGACAACGGTGAGGGCGACAAAACGTTCGATGTTTGACATGAGTTGAGTCCGATGCGTTTCCCGGAGCTAGAAAGCTCCCTAGCTATCGGAACGTGACTCATCTCAAGTTGAGCCAGACCGGCTACAACCCGGCTTAAGGCTCACCGAACATGCGATCGTGACCAACACGCGGAGGGGGCTCGCGCCCCCACACCTCACGCATTAGGGCCTGTCCAGTATCTACTTACTGTTGTTCTGCGCGTCAGCGAGCAAGGCCCGGTAGTGCGGGTGGGCCTCCTCAACGCGGCCCGCCAAAACGAGCGCGTCCGCGAGCCTCAAACGAAGGTCACGGTTCGAGGGGTTGTCTTCGAGCACCTGCTTGATGAGCTCGATGCCTTGGTCTGAATTACCAGATCGCACCAACGCAGAAGCCAAGACGCCTGCCACTTCCCACGGCAGTTTCCGCATGTGCGTGTGGCGCTGGTAGATCCACTGCACGCGGTAGGTGTTGCTGCCGCTTGGGTCCTCGATCGACATATAGGCGTCGAGGTAACCCTTCATGACGCGGTTGGAGTCATCACCACGGTCAATCAAGCCGCCGAAGATATCGAGCGCCTCCGCGCCCTGGCCAGACCAGGTTAAGACCTCGCCAAGCGCCACCTTCATGCTGGAATCCTCGGGGTGCGCTTCTTCTAGGTCTCGGAAGACCTGCACAGCGCTGTCGAAGTCACTCTGCCACACGAGCACAGTGCCAAGCTCCTTCTTCAACTCGACATCACCCGGGCGCTGCATGATCAAGGTCTTCAGCGTCTCCTCCGCCGCCCTGAAGTCCTCTAGCGCGGTGTAGATGGTAACGATGTCACGCAAGACGCTCTCGTCCTGTCGAAGCTGCGAGAATTGTCGCAGAGCCTCGTGAGCCATGTCGACCTCAAGGAGCACGCCCAAGTACTCGCGGCGCGATTCGACGCTTCCAGGGTTAGCGACGAAGAGACGGCGGAAGATCTCAAGCGCGGCGAACTTGTCCCCCGATCGCAACAGGTTGCGACCCGAGAGCAGCTCGAACTGCGCAGCTTCCGAGTTCCGGCCTGCCGCGTATAAGATCCGCAACCACTGACGCGCCACGCCGTCAGCGTCTTTGTATCGCTCAGCCGAAGTCAGCGCGGCAACGAGCGCGAGGCCCATGTCGGGGTCATCTGGACGCTCAGCGACCAGCACATTGCAGACCCTGACCAAATCTTCGTAGCGCTCCTCACGCTCCAACGCGTCCTTGAGCAAGGTCAATCGCCTCAGATCGGGGTCCTCCGACGTCAGGGACTCGGCGAGGATCCGCTCAAAGTGCTCGTCGACTTGCACCGTGGCCTGACCGCTACCCGTATCAACGAGGGTCAGATCATCGGCGTAGATGTGACGGAACATGCTGACCGTCGGCGGCGTAAGCACCATGAGCATCAAGGACGCTGCCGCGACAGGGCGGAAGATCGGGCGGTGACGCTCATCATGGACACACATCAGGTCACGCTTCGCGCCGGAGTCTCCCGAGAGTTCACAGAGAGACTGCAGCAGACTGCGGCCTTGGCCCTCGAACGAGACGAAAGACATGACGTACTCCCGCACGTTGTGCGGAGGTCCAGTGACGTCACGGGCCGCCTTCACCATAATCGTAGCGAAGAACGAACCCTTGGGTCCGAAGACCTTCGCGCGCAGCTCAGTGTTATCAGCGACTGGGTGGGCCAGGATGCAGCGCATAGCCTCCGTCGAGATGTCGCGAGTGCAGGTGTACACCTCACCCTCTGCGGTCTCTAGGCACACGGGGACCTTGAACGGTGCGCGGTCAATTCGACGCCTTGAGACGAGCGCGCGGCTCGGAGACTTAGGGCCGCCGCGGCCGTCAAAGACCGAGTACCACGGCGCCACGGCATAACGCTGGATGATCCGACTCGAGGCGTCGATCGCCTGCGGCGGCATATCCACGAACTCTAGGCCGTAGCGATACAGCGGCAGGCTTTCATCTCCGTCACCCTTGCGGTGCGCAGCGTAGCGAAGGATCGCGGGTGACTTAAGCATCTCACCGTTGACCCGCACCTTGACGGAACCGGGCTCATTCGTCGGCAGGACGTCATACGACATGAAGCCGAGCCCGAACTCATTGAGGTCCGTGGTTACACCGATGCCTTCGACTAAATCGCCCTCACGGTTCGGGAAGCCATACTCCACCGCCATATTCAAGCGGTGGCGGTAGGAGGCACGCTTGCTCGTAGACATCATCGCCACGCGCAAGTAGAGGACCGCGAAGTAGGAGTTGTGGAGCACTAAGATCGTCGCGATCCCCATGCCCAGGACGTCAGGTGACGCCTCAAACAGCAAGTGCCTGGTCCATCCATAGGTCAGCGCCCCGAGGCCCAACGAGAGGAGGATGATCTGCGGCAGGATGTGCGGCAGCTTGGATCCTTGCCCACCACCGCTCTTGTTCGTCACAACGAACTTAGAGCGCTTCCGGTAGATCAACGCGCGCGTGGTCGCACGGATCTGCGACCAGAAGTTCGCCATGTTGAAGTACTCAGTGAGCGGGTAGTTCATGTAGTTGCGGTAGACCACCCGCAACGTCACCAACATGGTCACGATGTACGCGATGAAGATCAGGCCCAGCGTCCACGTGTACTCCTGCACCGGCGCGATGCCTGTCATCAAGAGCAGGATCGGCGTCATGTAGATGAAGAAGCGCGGCAGACCGCCCGCCCAGTGAATGATCGACGCAAAGTACGTGAGCCGCTGCGCCATCGTCAGACCCCGCATCGTGAGCGGGTTGTCGTAGGCGAGGATGCTCAGGTTGCCTTCAGCCCAGCGGAGACGCTGGTTGTGGAACGTCGTAACGTCCGTAGCTCCTTGACCAGCGATCAGACGCTCGTTGACGTATAGCGTCTTCCATCCCTTGGCAGACATCCGGATCCCGGTGTGCATGTCCTCGGTGATGGTCTCGGTCGCGATATAGCCGATCTCCTTGAGGGCGCGGCGCCGGAAGAGCGCCGCCGACCCCGCGAAGATCACCGAGTTGGTCGCATTCCGCGCCGGCTGAATGACCTTGTAGAAGAGCTGGCCTTCATCCCAGAAGCGCCCCTTCTCGTAGTTGACTCGACCTTGGAACGTGTCGAAGTTCGAGAAGGCGTGGGGTGATTGGACGAATCCGACCTTCTCGTCGCTGAAGTAACCCAGCATCCGAGATAAGAAGTTCGGCTCAGGGATGTGGTCCGCGTCCAAGATGGCCACAAACTCGCCGTCAGTCTGGTCAAACGCGTTGTTGAGGTTGCCCGCCTTCGCGTGCAGGTTGTTGTCTCGAGCGATGTAATGAACTCCCAGCTCTTCGCAGAGCTGGCGGATCTCCGAACGATTACCGTCGTCCAGCAGGTATGTGCGGTGCGGCAGATCCATGGCCAAACAAGCCTGGAGCGTGCCCCGCAGGATCGGGATGCCCTCGTTATAGCTAGGCACGAAGACGTCAATCGTGACGTCTTCAAGTGGCGGTTGCTCAGGTAGTTCGGTCGGCTCCCAGATCTGCAGGAAGAAGAGCAGCAAGCTAACACCACCCCAAAGCTCAGCGGAGTAGAGGAGCCAAGATGCCGTAGTCGCGTACCAGGTCTCAAGGTTGAGGGTGTAAGCACCTCGGTAGACCAAGTAGCCAACCGTGATGATGGAACACAAGGCCATCAACACCTTGTTCCGGCGATACCTGGGCTGGCGGGTTTGCGGCGATGAGTCGGTGGGATCACTCATGGGAGAAGTTCCCTGGCAGTTCAGAATCCATCAGGTGGGTCGAGTTCGAGGCGAAGAGCCCCTCGCACTAGAACGATCAACGAAGAAGGTTCAGTTCGAGAAAGCGATCATCCGAAAGGCTACTGCATGGGGCTGATTCTGGAAGCCCCCCAAACCACATCTTACGGATGCAACAATCTCGCTCACAGTACCTTACGACGCTCTACTTGGCCAAGTTCGCCATCGCATGGATGGTTGCGATACAATGCGGATGTGTCGATTCAGGCACCAAATCGTCGGAAGGAATCCAGGTATTTTCATCCGGACAGCCCATCAATCCGCCCAGCGCGCTGCTCAACGCAGACCGCACGTGGAGGGATTCGAATCAGCAGAAGTTCGATGAAGTCGCCAACTCGGCGAGCGGCAGTTCGCGCCACCGCGCTCCTGCGCTAACGGCCAATGACTTCACGTCGCCGCAAGCGACTGCTGAAGGCCCTAGCATCCTGTCTACGGGGACGCTAACCACAGTCGTGCCAAAGCGTAGTACGCCTGCAGCGCCGACAGCGCTCCCGACAGTTGTGCCGTCAGTCGTCCCGCTGAACAGGCCTCCGTTGATCCAAGACCCGAAAGGGGCACAGGACCCGCGCAGGGGTTCGGCGCAAGGCAGCCCGCGTGGCAACGCCCAAGGCGCAGCCCCGCAGGGCAGGGCGTCACAGGGCGCGGTTCCGGCCATCAAGCGGACCAACGAACAGCAGCTCCTGCTCCGGTCTGCACGTAACGCGGTCGCGTTGGATCAGATCGATGAGGCCGCTGACCTGTTCGAATCCTACCTGGTCTTGCTCCCAACTGACCTGGAAGTCCGCATCGAATACGCCGGCTTGCTAGTTCAGAAGGGGCGCTTAGACGAGGCGCGTGACCTCTTTCTTAAGACCTTGGAGGACTTGCCCTACTCCAACGAGATCCGCCAACGACTCGTCGACGTCTTGATCATCAGCGGCGAATACGCGGCCGCTACGACCCACCTCGAAGAGATGGTGCGCATCGACCCCGACAACGTCGCGGCCGCCGCCATGCTCTGCCGCGCCTACAGCTGGGTGAAGGACCTTGAGAAGGCCAAGACGGTCTACGACCGCTACCTCCGAAAGCTAGATCCGTCCAGCCAACGCGATCAGAAGATGATCGCGCCGGCGCTGCTAGACATGCAGAAGCCACGAGAGGCCCTGCCCTACCTGCTGAAGCTGCAACAGCAATCGCCTAACGAGCTCCAGTGGGCTACGAGCCTTGTCTACTGCTACGAGCTCCTCGGGGATGAGCCTCGGGCGACGCGAGCGGTTGACTCAATCGCCTCTCTGGAGCCGTTGGTCACCGAACCTCGAGTTCACCTCGTCGACCAGCTCTTGTCGCTCAGCAATTACCAACTGGCGCAGCGCGTCAACGAGCAGATCCTGAAGGTCGAGCCAGACAACGTGATGGCGCGCCTCATGGGCGCTCGTATCCTGCTTGAGTCTTATGACGTGCGACGCGCGCAAGAGGCCCTCGCAGGCCTTGAGACGGAGCTCGGCGGCATGCGCCGATACTCGCTCGCCACGGCCCAGCTCTACCACCTCGAAGGTCAATGGGTCGCATCGCAGAGCATCTACGAGGCCATGCTCTTGGACCGATCTAACGACGACGAGATCCGGATCAAGCTCTCCTTGCTCATGCGTGACAAGGGCGACCTACACAAAGCGCTCGCAGAGCTACGGAAAGTACCGGTCGATAGCCCTTATGGCTCCCTCGCCCAACTAGAGCAAGCGACCACGCTGATCTTGCAAGGCCGCCCAGATAAGGCCGCCGGACTATGCGCACAGATCGCAGATATGCGCCCGAACGACGTCGCGCCAGTGATTGGCTTGGTGCGCGCGCACCTGGAGATGGGCCACACCGAAGAGGCGCAGACCATTTGCCAGCAGTTCATCGACAAGCACCCATCCGACAAGATGGCGATCGCGCAAGTCCGGGTTGTTCTGGGCAAGGCGCAGCTCATGTCAGGCAACTCTGTCCAGGCAGCGCGGACCTACCAACTCGCCATGCGTGAGCCGAGCATGCACGAGCCTGAGGCCTTCTACGGCCTCGCGAGAGCACGCGCCCGAGGCGACTTCGCCGTCGGTGTCGACCTGGCAAAGCTGTCCTCGAACATCGCGACATCCGGCGAAGGTATTCGGATGCGCGTCGAGCTGGGCAAGCTCGCGCTTGGAGAGCAAGACTACACCCGGGCGATCTACTACCTGAGTAAAGCGCTTCGCTGGCAGCCCAACAACGTCGCCGCGAAGGTACTCTTGGGCGAAGCCTACAACCTGTCGCTGAAGGCTGGCGTGAAGAAGTCGCCGGTCAAGGTGTTCGCGTCGATCCTCGAGGGCGAACCAGGCAACACCCGGGCGAGACTCGGCTTGGCGCGAGCACACGCGATCAAGCGCGAGTTCCCGCTGGCGATCGACGCCTACCAGAAGGTGCTCGAACAGGACTCCAGCTATGACTACGCAGCCCGCGAGCACGCGCGCGTGCTGTTTTGGGACCAGCAATACGAAGAGTCGTACAAGCACTACGAAGAGCTCCTCGCGCGGCTGCCAAGCGAAGGGATGGCCGTGGACTTCTTTGACGACCCCACCGACAACCTCGCGATCCAAGAGCTCTCGGACTTCGAGTCCGGGACCGACTTCGCCGAGTCCGTGCGCCTAGAGTTTGTCGCCAAGCAGAACATGGCGTTCAAGCCGCCGATGGCCCAAGCGGCGCTCGAGCAGCTGACAATCCGAGAGCCCGCCAACCAAGAGGCCCTCTTTGACCTCGCGCAGATCGAGCACCGTCGCGGGATGACCAAAGACGCCATCACCCACTACAAGGAGCTGATCCGCGTAGCCGGTGGCCACCAAGAGGCCATGAAGGCCCTGTCTGGCGCAGAGCGAGAGCTCAACCCCAGCGTGAACTTCACCTTCAACACCGAAGAACGCAATGGTCGTGACGGCCTCTCGTTCCTAGAGGAAACGTCGCACATCGCCGACGCGCGCTTCATCCTTGACGATAGAGACGACTCCATCGGGTTCGGCATTGGACGTCGAACCTACAAGCCAGGCGTCGGCAACGGCTTCCATACCGGATCTACCGACACCCTGAATGCCAACGTCTTGCGATTCCTAGGATCGACGCGGATCGCTGAGAACACCGTGCTGGACCTGACGACCGAGTTCGCCACCTACGATTCAGACGACCGCTTCTCCGACCGCCTCTACTTCGATGGCGGCGTGACCTATACGAGCGATGACCAAACGCGCGTCAAGATGCGCTTATTCAACGAGCCTGTCGCGGAGAATGCCGAGACCATGATCCGGGACATCTACCGACAGGGTGGACGCATCGGCGTCGAGATGGCGATGTCTCGGCGACTTGACTGGGGTGTCAGCGGCATGCTCGCTGACTACGGCAACGATGACAACACGCGCGTCGAAGGCAATGCCTTCATCGCCTATGAGTTCCTCGCAGCGCCGACGGAGCTACGCGTCCTCGTCAAGGCCGACTTCATCGACTGCACGAATGAAACCAACATCGACGATCTGAACGCAATCGGTGGACCCGTCTGGGAGGACCTCGACACCCCCTACTTCTCGCCCAAGGCCTACTCCGTCTACACGATCCAGACGAATTGGCGCCACCAGCTGGGCAAGGACTGGTTCACGGGCGCCGACAACATGTATTACACCGTCAGCGGCGGCCTCGCGATCGACTCCAACAGCGTCGGCTTCGTCGAGTTCAGCATGGGCGGCGGCTACGACATCACCAACTTCCTCAACCTGGAAGCTGGTATGCGCATGGTGCGATCTTCGGCCATCGACATCACCTCTGGCTATGCCGAGATGACGATCCGCTGGCCGTAGGACGAGACCTCCAGGAGCCAATACATGACCAGTCAGGTGAGCACCCAGCGCACGCTAGGCGTTGGGTTGTTGCTAGCGCTGACAGCAGGCTGCGGTGAAATGAACAGCGTCTCGAGAGGGGCTGGTTTCGGCATCAACCTCGCCGGGGCAGAGTTCGGGGCTTTACGACCCGAGTTCTCTAACGCCTCGATCGGCGAGCACGGCGTCGACTACTTCTTCCCCTCGGAGAGCGCCTTCACCTACTACGCCAAGCAGGGGCTGAAGCTCGTCCGGCTACCGATCTCCTGGGAACGCCTGCAACCTCAGCTGGGCGCGAGGCTTAACCCAAGTTACTTGGGGAGACTCCTCGAATGCCTCGACACCGCAGGCAAGATGGACTGCTCCGTCGTCATCGACCTGCACAACTACGGTCGATACCGCGAACGCAGCGGATCGACCGTCCAAGAGCTGGTCATCGCGTCGCAAGCGACCAAGAGGACAGAGCTCGAGGGCTCATACCTGATCGACCTGTGGCTCCGGCTGTCTACACGAGTTCGTAATCACCCCGCCATCGCGGCCTACGGACTGATGAACGAGCCGCACGACATGGGCGGCGCCCGCTGGCACGACACCTCCAACCAAGTCGTCCGTGCGCTGCGTAACACCGGCGATTCAAACTGGGTCTGGGTCGCAGGTGATGGATGGTCAAGCGCCGATCGCTGGGACCAACACAACCCCGCGGCGCCTTGGATCACTGACGAGCTAAACCGGACCGCTTACGAAGCCCACGTCTACTTCGACTCGGACGGCAGCGGCAAGTACGTTCGCTCTTTCGCCGAAGAGGCGCAGCTCGACCCCAAAACGGGGCAACGCGGATACGAACGAATACAAACGTTCGTCAACTGGTGCGAACGAAACAAAGCTGTCGGCGTCATCGGAGAGTTTGGGGTCCCATGGGCTGACCCTGGTTGGCTGCCTGTGCTTGAACAGTTCCTCACTGAGATCCGGCGCCGCAAGATCAAGGCGTGCGCGTGGGCCGGCGGACAATATTGGGGTGACTACAACCTCTCTCTCGAAGCCCGGGACGGCCGTGACGTCGCCCCGCTTCAGCTAATCACGTGGCACAACTCCCAGTCCACCCACCCGCTGATCGCTCGCGACATCCAGAGCCGCCCAGTCCCGCGATGAGACACCGAGGCCACCCAGACCACTCAAGGACACGCGGCCAACGTTTCGATAACACGGACTGATATGCCAAAGAAAGGCGGAACTCGGGGCGTACACGGACGCTGGCCTACTCAAGAGACCAGGCGACTCCAGGCGGTACGGCCCCAAGACCATGAGGTCACGGTGCAGCGCTGGATCACCATGTCTGGCCTAGAGCGCGGCTCGGAGCATCCAGAGTTCTGCAACGACAACAGCGGCACGTTCGGTGAAGACTACTTCACCAACCAGCGCCCCGCCCTAGAGCTGCTCGCGGACGAAGGATTCGAGGGGTTCCGCATCCCGTTCCTCTGGGAGCGCATGCAGCCAAATCTGGGCGGCCCGCTCGACCCGACGGGCGTCCAAGCTCTGCGCTACATGATCGCCACCGCGGATCGACTCGGCTGCAAGGTGATCCTCGCCATGCACAATGCAGGTGACTACACCATTCGGATCAACGACGCGCCGGTCGCGTGCCGTCTTCAAGAGAGCGTCAACGGCCAAGTCCGCGTAGAGAGCGATCACTTCGTCGAGTTTTGGTCTCGGATGTCCCACGCTCTGTGTGGGCTGCCAAACCTCCACGGATTCAGCCTGCTGTCATCCGCAGATGGCCTCGCGAGCGACACGTGGCATACGAGCGCGCAAGGCACCATCGATTCGATCCGGCAAGACCGCAACCCCATCTCCGTATACGTGGTCGGCGGAAGCCAAGTCTGCACGTCGAATTGGGGCCGAGACAACGCTGACACTGCGTTGATTGAAGACCCTGAAGGCCAGGTCATCTACGAAGCCAAATGCCACCTCGACCACGACGGCATCGGTGAATACAGCCGCTCTTTTGAAGACGAGTCTAAGGAAGCATGCCTCCAAGAGCGCGCGCGCTCGAGGCTCGCCCCGTTCTTAGACTGGCTAGATGTCAACAAGCTCTGCGGCGCGATCACAGACTTCAAAGCACCCCGCGATGATCAACGTTGGAGCTCGCTGCTCCCAGCAGTGATCCAATCTATGGGCCAAGCCAGCATCACGTCTTTGTGCTGGTCCGCTGACACCAAGCCCGCGGATGACCCGGTGGATCCTGGTCAGGCCGATGAGGAGCGCGTCCAACAATCCAGCCAGACCGGACTCTTTAGACGCAACCACCGCCCCGCGTGACCCACCGCTGTGAGCGCGCGTCGCCTTCATTTACGACTGTCTAGTCCAGCCGATCAAATATGGCGATCACACGCGATGAGCGGCACCACAGAGACGACGCGCAAGCGCATACACGCGACTTTCCTAGACCGAAACCTCACCCGCCTTCACCCGAGAACACAGAAGATCCCCGCGCTTAGCCGAACCTACGCTCTAGTAGACATCCCGACCTGATGGATAACGCCACACAGCAGACCCCTCACCCGGGCCGACGTCTGCCTGACTTCCTCGTCATCGGGGCAGCCAAGAGCGGGACCTCGACGCTACATAACTTGCTGCACCAGCACCCGGGCATCTACATGAGCGCCGTCAAGGAGCCATGCTTCTTCGACCTAGACGTCGGCTGGAGCAACGGCTGGAGCTGGTATCACGACCTGTTCGATCCAGCGACGAGCAATCAGCTGTGCGGCGAATCCTCGACCAACTACACGCGCCTTCCGCAGGTGTCAGGCGTCCCCGAGCGTGTCCACGCCGCGATGCCAGACGTGAAGCTCGTCTACCTGATGCGGCACCCTGTCGACCGCGCCTACTCACATTACGTGCATCGCTTACGTCGCGAGCTATATCAAGGCCAGCCAGTGCGCTTGTCTTTTGAAGAGTTCACCGAGCAAGACCCGATGTGCCTCGACAGCAGCGACTACAAAACACAGGTCGAGGCGTACTTCGCGCGCTTCCCGCGCGAAGCGTTCCTGTTCTTGTTGACGAGTGACCTCAAGTCTCCGGCGCGGCTCATGACCCGCGTTGCCCAGTTCCTCGATCTAAAACCCTGCGAGATTGACGAGGGCGCAGAAGTCAGCAACGCCAACATCGACTTCCACGAGGGCCAGGTCCGACAGATGTTGACGGCGCCATTACAGCGCGCCCCGCGGCTTCGGAAGCTCGTGCGCCTCCTACCGCAATCCATCAGAGACGGCGCGTACAAGCTCTTGAGGCGATCTCATTACGGCAAGCGAGTGTCCAACCAATACACGCCGTCGCCGATGAGACCTGAGACGCGCGCGAAGCTAATCGATCACTTCCGCCCTTCGATCGAGTTTGTTCGCGACGAGCTACACCTCGATGTTGACAGCTGGCTGGAGTAGCCGTTCACGACATCGCCGAGATGTCCGATCGGCCAAAGCAGCATGGAGGACTACGTCGCCGATGAAGCCGACGCCCTGAGCGCCGCAGTCCGCTTAGCGAACTCACGCTCAAACGAATGCTGGATCGCGAACTCCCTCGAGTTACGCGCGTAACCCACCAAGCGCTCGTAACCAGACAAAATATCGATGATGGCCTCGACCATCATGTCGGGCTTCCCAACAGGGCACACGACGCCGTTACCAGCCGAGCTCAAGAACGAGCGCCACATCCGGTTGCCGTACCCAACGATCGGGAGGCCTGCGCCGCTCGCCTCGAGATAGGTGCACGACGGATCGCCCTGACTGTGGCAACACAAAAAGAGGTCGCTTGCGTGCGACTTCAACACGAGGTCAGGGAATGGCACGGGTTCTTGAACTTCGATACGCGCCTCTAGACCAGCCGCACGGACACGAGCCCGCATCTGCTCAGCCTGCGATCCGCGCCCATACAGACTCAATTCAAAATCGACGCCGCGAGCCGCGAGCCCGACGCCGACCTCGATCACATCGAGCGCTCCTTTCGTACTCTCGAATCGACCGGAGTAAATAAGCCGCGGACGACGGCCAAGCATCAATGACTTCAGCCGCTCTTCGAGCGCAGCTTCATCGATGACCATCTCCTCGGACATCCGCGAATCTAGATAGAGCAACCGATTAGCGTGGAACCATCGGCTCTCCACCATCGCCGGATACCCGTTACAATGCACGGCTATCGCGCCGAAGCGGTCGCGCGCTTCACCGACAAAACGGAAAAACGCGCGGAGTGAACGTAGCCACCGACGCATGCGCCAATTGACGCCGTCACACGCGAACGCGATGTGCGTAGACAAGTCGAACTCGGCCAGCGCGATGTAGGGCTTACCGTGTCTCCGCGCCATGCGCGGCACGCCAAATCCGACCCCGTAGATAAAGCTCGCGCGCTTTACCAAGCCTTCTACACGGGCGCGCTCATCCGCGGCCAGGCGATATCGCGCGTCACACTGCACGCTCGCGATCTCATACGGCAGCTGGTCTGCGGCGATCGCCAAAGCATCCATCAATCGGTGCGAGGAAGTTAGCTCCGGCGCAATCACGACGATGTCTTCTCCTACGGCGCCCGCGATCTCACATAGACCGGTGTGCAACTTCCGGTCGACGATGAAATCGTCGCCCTGACGAAGACAAGGGCTGTAGGTCGGAAGGATGATCATCAGTGATCAGCCCCCGAGAGGCAGAACGCCGCCTCGGGGTTGGCCGACCATCATATCCGACTTAAGCACCTTTGACGGCGAGCGGCCGCGTAACCGTCACCAGACGTGAGCCACTATGATGCGCCGCGGGAACACCCGCCCACGTCACCGGCGCGTCCACATACTCAGCGATGTCGTGGCGCCGACCAGCCACGTTCTACGCGGGCGCATCGGCAACGCTACGCGGCGCCCTAAGACTGACCAGCCCGCAGCTCCAAGACGATCCTTCGAGCGCCCAAAAAGAGCCAACCCATCAGCACCACAAAGCAGATCAGGAGTATCGACGCCAACAACGGCTGCTCTTCCACGGCAACCACCTCCGAGTGCAGCAGCATCGGGACTAAGTCATACAAGCCATGGAAGAACACCGGGATCCACAACACATTGCTGAAGAACCGCGCGCGACCAGCGCGGCCAAAGTGCTGCAGCGAGTAGTAGTACCCCATCAAAGCCCCGAACGACGCGTGCGCAGGGATCGCCGTCACAGCACGCGCCGCGGCGACAGTCATCCCGCCGCCCGTAACATAGAGCACGTTCTCTAGGCAGGCGAAGCCGAGCGAAACGACGACGCCGTAGACGACCGCGTCCATCGGCTCGTCAAAGTCCGGCTTACGAGCGCAGTAGCAATGCAGGATCAGGAGCTTGAACAGCTCTTCGGTGAAACCTGCGACCAAGAAAGCTGTCAGAAATGGTGCCAACCAATCCAGCGGCAAGACGGCGACGATGAATTGGAGGGGGAGCTCCATCAGGATAATCGGCACCGTGATCAACACCCCCCATAGGAAGGTCTTGGCCAGCAGGTGCGTCGGCTCGGGGAACCGATCTTTCGTGATGAAGTACCACATGACGACTCCAGCCGGCACCAACGCCGCCAACAAGGTCAGCAACACCATCATCGCGAGCGCTCCCGTAGGTTCATCCTCGAACGATAGCGCGCACGCTTCATCTCAGACGACGAGAAAAGCTCCGGCGCCCCGCTTTAAGGACCCATGTAGCGGTCAACTAAGGAGGCGGCCGTCGGCGTCGATCTCGCGGTCAACAGCCAGCAAACCCCCGCGGAGTAACGGGCTGTCGGCTTGGCGCACCGCCGCCAAAGACAGCGATAAGAGCTGCGCCAACACCTCGTCGATGATCTCCGTCGCGACACCATAGAAGAGGAAATTGACGGGCGTCAGATTAGCCAGCGTCACGATCTCCTTCGAAGGTCGGTCTCCCGAGAAAGTGAAGAGCCATCGGTGCCCATAGACGCGCGCGGTGCGCGGATCGAGCAACTCTTCTACAGCAATAGTCGCAGCCACATCACCGATCATCGGTGATGTGCTGGCCATCAGCCGATCGAACCAATCCATCACCGCGGCGAACTCAACCTTCTTAGTTGAGCCGCTTACCAAGGCCAACGAAGGCTTCGCGCTTCGCAACAGCCAACGCTCGATGTCCGCCCCCTGCAAGACACTCTCACCCGTGACGCCGACCACCAAGTCCACGTCGAGCCATCGCTCCGCAGGCAACCCTGCCAGACAACGCGCTTCAACGAGGTCATCACCGCCGCCGGACTCGTCGACCTTGAGGTCGACGCATGCCAAATCGAGCGAAGGCTCGTCTAGCCGCGACCTCAGGTGCCGGCACAGCTCGCCCCCGATCGCGCCGCGCGAACCGAGGATCAAGCAGCTCCGGCGAGACAAAACGCGCCCGCTAGCGTTCAACACCGACTCCGTCGCGCTCAACACCGACGCTGCCACCTCGCGGGATTCGACCATGCGCTTCAACTTCGAGATGGCGATCGAATAGGTCGGCAGCGGCAAGCTGCCGCGCCTATCAAGCACTTGCTCAAGCCGGTCGAACCCATTGCGCGTGTGCTCCACCACGCCCAGCACGCGCCGGCCTACGGCTTGCTCCAGTGAGCGCTCATCGTCGACCGAATAGCCTAGCTCGCGCCCGAACTGCCCCACGCTGACCCCGCGAGAGATCGCGTCCAGCAGCACCGGGGCTAAGTACCCCCCGTCTTCGACCAGAAGACAACGCTCGCCGCGGGCCTCGGCCCTGGCGACTTGACGAAGGAACGGCACCACAGCGACCGCGCGCATCGCGTCTAAGTACGGCATCGAACCATCTAGGCTCCGCAGGACGTCCCGCTCATCGTCAGGATCTAGCTGCGAATAATGCGACGACAACCGATACGTGCCTTCAACGCTGCCGCGCTGCGGCAAGTTGACGAGCGACAAGGCACAGAACTCATCTGAAGGTAGGTCGAGGACGGCGTCTAAATAGCTCGCTGGCGGCTGACCTGAATAGCTGACAAACAAGACGGTCAAGTCACGACAGCCGAGAGCGCGGAGCGCTGCGATCAGACCGACGATCTCGGCAGTCATATGGTGAACCAAAAAGACGGAGACCGACTCCAGGGGCTGCGAGCCACCGCGCTCTTCGACGACTTCGCTGAGTGACGGCATCCGCGCTAGAAAAGCGCGCGCGTCGTCACGCGCGCGGCTTTGTCCGACGGAGAATGTCAGGACACGACCCAGCTGCGAGATGTCTACAAAGACCGGGACCGCGCCAGCGATAACGCAGACGGCCTCGCGCCCCTCCAACAGCCTTCGCAGCCCGCGGTCCTCAAGCGCCAACAACACGCGCTTAAAGAGCGCCTCGCACACCGATGGCTCGCTCTCGATCAGCACTGGCAACACCGACTCGCACCAATGAACCGAGACCTGCTGGACAGCCGTGAGCCCCGCTTGATCGAGCTGGTGAAACAAGTGACTGTGCGGCGCGCGTTGCTCGAAGAATGACCTGCGACTGCGCACAGCCTCTCGGCGTAAAGCCTCCGTCCATGACTGCGCAATGCGCGTAGAGCCGGCGATAAACTGTCGCTCTGCTACGTCATCGATGAGCACGTGCGGTAGATCACCGGCCTCAGTCCATCCGCCAGCTTCACTCTGGATAACGATGCGCAGCTCGGCGACGCCGCCAGCGCCTTCAGCCGTGACCCTCTCTAGGACGTAACGGGTCGCATGCGTCGATGCGGCCATCGGATCGTCAGGGAACTCAGCGATCAGCGCCTGCGAATCATGGCCGACTGCCGCCAACAACGCGTCTCGATAACGTTTCCGCTGCAAGCTTCCGAGCAGCGCACGGAGCTGCCGCTCGATGGCGTCAGGGTCATCGGCGAAGCGATCGACGACCACCGCGTCAGCCAAGAGATTGACGCTGCTGAGGCCATAGACCTCGATTAGCTCAGGGTTCTCACGAGGCCGAAGGGATCGCTGGAGGTCAACGACGACCGCGCCGCCGCGGATCTGCGCCATTGCCATCTCGGCCAATGCGCGGGACAAGATCGAGAGCCCGTGCACGATCGGCAGGGACGCGACGTCCAGACGCCAAGTGCCCTGCACCTTCACAAGCGGCGGGCCGAGCGACGTCTCCCACTCCTCCTCAGAGGACCCCGTCACGACCAGCCCCCGTCTTCATCATGGGTAACGACAGCCTTCACGCACGCGCGCGAACCTGCGACCTCGAACGCTTTCATTAAATCGTCCGACTCAAAATGATGAGTGACGAGACGCTCTCCGATACGACGTAGATCCTCGTCCGACGCGAGCAACTCGAGCGCTTTCCGGAAATCGCCGCATCGTGAACTAGAGAGTCGCAGACCACGACCAACGACGGCGGCCAGCAAATCTGAGCCCGCCACGTCAGTGCTTGGATGCGCGTAAATGACGCCTCGCGGTCGGATCAAGGCCTCTTCCGATTCTGGGCGCGGCCTCACGACTGCGTCAACTTGCGCAATGGAGTCGATCACCGCTACATCCGCGCGAGGCAGGCCGGAGCTTGCCGCCGCAAAATGGTCAGCTAGCTCGCGCGCGCCGCCCGCGCGTAGATCCACCATCTCAAGCAGCCAAGCCGGCGGGGCGGCCTCAGCCAGCCAAGCGACGCGGGGTCGCCTCCGCCCCGGTGACCCCGACCAGATCTGATCTTTCGTCGACGGCGGATGGACGCTGAACCGCTCGATCGACAGCTCATCAACGACCAACTCCGTGAGGTGCCGCAGACCGCACGCCATTTGGCCATGGGTCGACTTTAAATGGACCTCACGCCGCGCCATCCGAACAGCATCAGTGAGGCCAGCTGGGCTACCCGTCGTATCAACGACGACATCGAACGCCTCATCATCGATCCGCGCGTCAGACGAGCTGTTCCCGTACGCTGCCGTCGCCCCAAAGCTGCGCGCGAGCGAGAGCATCGCGGGATCACGCGCAACTGCGATGACCTCGAATGAACCTGACGGAACTCGATCGCGCGTTCGCACACCGGCTAGCGCTGCGACGACGAGCATGCCGAGGCGTCGCGGCCCCAGCACAGCGACCTTATCGCCCTCGACAGGCGCTACGGTGCTCACTGCATGCAACGCAGCGGCGAACGGCTCTACCAGCACGGCCGCGCTGTCCGGCACGTTCTCCGGAATCTCCAAACACGACGCTTCTGGAGCCAGGATCCACGGGCCAAATCCGCCTGGCAGATCATGGATGCCTAAGACCAAGCGGTCGGGACAGTGCGTTGGCAACCCCTCACGACAAAATGCGCAGTCGCTCTCTACGCCGCGAGCTTCATGCGACGCGTTAATCTCTACGACGTAGCGTCGGCCCGCTTCGTCGACAGCCAAGACCTCGTGGCCAATGACCTGCGGCAGCGGAAACGGGAGATGATGGCGCGCCAAATCTGTCGAGCAGACTCCGCATTGGCGCGCGCGCAACAACCGGTAGCCCGGGCCAAGTTCGAGGGCGAGGACTTCGTCGCGCCAAACCTGCCAACCGTGATCTACGTCACCATCAAATCGATACTGAGCTGACGCGAACCTCTGGTCAGCGCAGTAGTCGAGGGCTTTAAACTCAATAAGCGGCATCGGGGCAAATCGACCTTGAGGCGGCCGTCTCGGGAGTTATCGACTATAGAAGCCTAGGCGCGTGAGCCTGCTTAGACCTCGTGCAAGCGTCACGCCCCATCCTTTACTCGGCTGCCCCGAAACGTCCATGCCATCGTTATATGGCCCACAGCCACCTAAGCGCGACTCCTCTAGAAACGACGTCCGTAGATGTGTCGACCTAAGCATCGGCGCTGGCTTACAGCAGCCGAAGCGAGACGAGGTCAACATCGCTCACGCCATCGATCGGATCGATCCGCATCCACTGGACCTCATCCGGCAGCAGCGGATGGTCCGCGAGAACGATGCGGTGCGTGTGCAGCTGTCCATCGTTTGGCACTGCAAACCGAACGCTGCGAGGCTCATCAAATGACTCATCAGCAGCGCCCTTCCAAAACAACTGTCCAGTGCCTTCGGTGGTCGAGCTGTCCGCGGCGTGAACGCGCAGTTCAATGTGCACCTCACGAATGGGCCGCTGCAGACATGGTGTTACTACCCACGGATCATCGCCGGTCGCGTGCCAGCTAAACCCTTCTCCGCCGTCCCGCGGCTGCAGCTGGTCGTTAGGCCAGAACCCTCGGCGGTCGCCTACCTGACGTAGGTCGAAGACGTCCTGCGACCAGCGGTCTGGGAGGTGGAGGCGGTCTCGCAGCTCGAGCAGGTCATCGACGCGCCCCGGATGATGCTGCCTCAGTAACTCCGCGAGCTCTCCCCGCGAAGGAGCCTGTCGATCAAGCCGCACGAAGTCGACGACGCCCGCGCGAACCGGATAAGGCTTCGCGCCCGACGTGCCGACCGCGTCACCCGCGATGAGCACCTCCGCGCCGGTGTCTGGATCGCGCAGTCGCGGCACCAGCCGATCCAGCGAGGGCGGCGACGACGGCGGCGCGCCTTTCCCGATCTTAGCTTCTAGCAGACGATCGAGCAGCGCCGCGTCATCGTGACGACGCGGACGACGCGCGTCCGGGCGCTGAACGTCGACGACGACGATGCCGATGTGCTCTGGCGCAGGCCGAGCGGCGCTGGTGTTAGCGAGCAACCACGCTCTCGCTTGTGCATGACTCGGCGCCGCGCGGTCCGGGCGCTCGTCACACTGTGGCAGCAACATCGCGCCCGGAAAACACGCGGCGAGATCGTCCGGGTGGAACAGATTACGCTCCATGTGCGGCCAACCTGGACGCCGGAACAGATAGCCGTCGATCCACTCACGATCGAAGTGGACCTCTTCGGTGGTGAGCAGGACGGCCGTGCGAGCGACCCGCTGCAGCTCAAGCATGGTCTCCACGGGATGCTCGACGTGTTCGATCACCTCGCTGCATACGACGACGTCGAAGCTGTCATCACCGAAAGGTAAGCGATGGCAATCGACCGCCGCGGCGGACACACCGAACAGTTCGCCGGCGCGCTGACAAGCCTCGTGCGAAAGGTCGGTCGAAACGACCTCGGCGCCATAGAAGGTGCTGGCCAGCCACGGCAGATAACCCTCAGCGCCGCCGACGTCGAGGAGGCTCTCGAAGTCCAGCGAATCTAGCTGCCGAAGAATTTGGAACACTCGGGCGAGCCGGCCGAGGTGGTTATCTTCACAGCCATCTTCGCCGACGCCATAGACAGGCATGTGCGCGAGGTAAACGCCACCTGACGAGCGCTTGGAGAACCGGCTCTCAAGCCAGTCACGAGTGATGCTGGTGTAGAGCCCCATGTCAGCCACCAGCCTATCGGAGTTAGCGCTAGAAGCGTAGTGAGCAGCTGACGCGCCCGATCAAGTCCGCGCACCACAAACCCTTCGCCAGCCGCGCACCTGTCGACTTCGTCACCAACATCGACGTGGACGATCGACCTGCTGACAGAGGTTCGAAGGCGCCCTCAGTGACGTCGATCATGATGGGCTACTACCGCTAAAGATGATGATCGACGCCGCCTAGAACGTCGAGGGTTCGAGCCGCTGACACCGGCCGCCAACTTCAACAAGACGTGCCTAATGCCACCGCGACGCTGGCGAGGCCGCGGTGCTCGTGAACCGCCGAACGTAGCGAGTGGCTAACGATCCGCCCGCGCAACGACCGGGACCTGCGCGCTGCAAGGCACAACAAAATCAAAATCACGATCACGACAGGGCCGTCAGGGAGAGCCGCCGAAGTGCGAGCGCAGCGAGACCTCGTTTCATCGTTGGCATCGTCGGTTCCGCGCATTGATGAGACGGAAGATCGCGCGACGACATACGCATCCGCGCAATTGGAAGAACACCGTAATCGCGGGATTAGGCCGCAACGCTGCTCTGACGGGTCTTGCCATCCCTCCTTTTCCACTTCAAATGAGCACGACTGATCGCAACTCGCATGATGCGACGCAAATTGGAAGCGGCGACCCTTGCAGTCGTAGCCTGGTTTAGCTGTGTCACTGCACAATCAGTGCCCACAGCGTTCACGCCTGAGACCATGGCGACGTTAGGGACTGCGTACACCACGGACCTAACGTTCTTACCGGGTGGACGCCTCATGATGACGGGCAAGTCCGGAGCCATCTGGCTCTACGCCAACAACGCGGCCCAGCCCCTCGGTAGCATCCCAAACGTTAACTCAGGCGGCGAACGCGGCCTCTTGAGCATCGCCGCAGACCCAAGCTTCTCTCGGAACGGCTACGTCTACGTCTACTACACCCACGTCAACGGCTCGTGCCACGTAGAGCGGCTGACGTGCACCGGAGACATCGCGACACCCAACAGCCCTAACCTCGCGCTGTCTTCCGCGAGCACGCGCGTCGTATTGTCGTCGCTGCCCGACATCTGGCCGGTCCACAACGGAGGTTCGTTGCGCTTTGGTCTCGACGGGATGTTGTACATCACCGTCGGCGACGACAACTTCCCATGCGCCGCGCAAGACGTGAACTCGAAGCGTGGATGCCTACTGCGCGTCGACGTCAGAGGGCTCCCTCCAGGCCCCAGCCTACTCGAGCCAGATTACAGCCTGCTCGACCCAGGTGATAATCCGCTGAGCCGCGACACAGGCTTCAGTCGACTTGTCATCGGTCACGGCCTGCGGAACCCATTCCGCATGGAGATCGACCCGATCACCGGCGACATCTATATCGGCGATGTCGGCGAGGACCTCGAAGAAGAGATCTCGCGCTACAAGTTCGACCGCGGCGCGCTAGAGCTCAAAAACTTCGGGTGGCCGTGGCGAGAAGGCCTCTCCGTCGGGCCTTTCACGTGCGGGGGCTCGGCGCCACAGAACATGCAAGACCCCATCGCGACCGAGCTCAACAGCATCGCTGACTCCATCATCGCAGGGGCGATCTACCGAAACCGTGGCGGCAACTTCGACTTTGGCAACGCGTACGAGGCGAACTTGTTCTACATGGACTGGTTCCAAGGGTACATCCGAAGGGTCGAGAGCGTGGGCGCGTCAGGATGGGGGCCGTCGCCGTCAGCAGCAGGGCAGCCAAATGCGACTGACTGGGCGATTCAGATGAAGAACGCTGGCGCGCTGAGGCTGGGACCTGACGGCGCGCTGTGGTTCGTCCAGCTTCCTTGGTGGGCGCAGCCCGAATCACGTCTCGCGCGATTCCGGCCGACAAACCTGCCAACAACCAGCATCTCGATCACGACAGGAGCGAGCCAGATCGGCGCAGCTGCGACGACCTTCCAGGATCCCGTTGAGGTCACCGTCACCGATGCAAACGGCCAGCCTTTGAGCAACGTCAACGTCGGCTTCGAGATCATGGGGCCCGGCGAGTTTGTCGGCCAGCCGACAGTGCGGACAGACGCGAACGGCAACGCGGAGGTGACGGTCCGCGCGCTAGACCGCAGCGGCGAGATCTACGTCCTCGCCTCGACACCAGGCGCCAGCGCTCGCGCGCAGACCTCGCTCTACTCGAGGAGGCTCACCGTCACCGCGTCACCTTCGCAGCTGCAGCTCCGTATCGACAACCAAACAAACGCGGCGGCGTCGCAGGTGAACTACTTCGTCACCATGTCACTCGGGGGCGGCGCTGGCGTCCCAACGCCTATCGGGCCGCTCTGCATCAACCCCTACGCTCCTCAAAGCGTCGTGATCGAAGACGCCACGGGGATCTTTAACTACATCTCATACTCAGGGCTCGGAGCAGTCGGCACCCCATCACTACAGCGGACCTACGCGCTACCACCCGGCCTGCTCGCCGGGATGACTACGCGCTTCGAGGCCGTCGGTTACGACCCGATCACCAGCTGGTTCATCACCAACTGCGAGGTCATACATCACTGATCGGCGCCTCGATCGCGACGCGCTACAGCGCCGCAAGACTTAGCCAGCTCATCTACTCGCACCGCGAGCTCGATGTCTAAACGAGTCAAGCCGCCAGCGTCATGAGTCGTGCTCGACAGGTCCACGTGGCGGTATGCAACCCGCCACTCCGGATGGTGGCCGAGCTCTTCGGCGACCTCGGCGACCCTACACGTAAACGAAACCGCGTCGGGGAACGTCTTGAAGACATAGCGAGCCTCAAGCTGCTGACCGACGCGGGCCCAACCAAGCAATGACGCAACGGCGTCATCGACCTGACTATGGTTCAAGATTACGGGGTCCATTATTCGAGATCTCGACTCAACGAGCCTTCGCGAGGTGGAGCATGTGCTCCCAGAGCTTGAAGCGAGCAGGCGAGCGACGCCGAAGCTGCGTTACATACTCTGCCCCACCGTCAAGGCATAGCGCGTAGACCCGAGCGAACTCAGCCTGATCTTCATGGACGACCCTGTCGCCGTATGCAGACACCGAGACCGCATCAGCCTTGATCGCTGCCGCCCAGCGCTCAAGTATGTCTGCCTCGACATCCTTTGCGCGCTGCTCCATGACGTGCCCCGCCTCGTGAATGATGACGTCGGCGCCGACGCGATGCAGGATATTTAAGTACTCTTGACCGCCGTGGGCTGCGGCGCCGCCGAGGTCCGCATAAAACGCGATCCCGTCCTTACCCGCCTCCGAGACGATCTCTAAGCAGCGCCGATAAAGCGGCGGGACCCGCTCGATCCGTCGCAGCGCAGCTCCGACCTCCAAGCCGGTCACGTCCTCGATGCTGACCCGAAAACGCGAGCCGCCTAGCTGGACACGCCAGGCCTTGCCCGGCGCTTCACCGCGCTTGAGCTTGACCGTCTTCGGGCCCGATAAGATGCGCGACCTCTCCTTGTTTTGTTTGCCGAGCCCCCGCACCAAATGACCGAAGCGCTGCATCAAAGATAACGACTTCTCAGCACCTGAAAACGAGTCCAAGGCCGGCGCGATCGCCTCAGCCCAGACGCGGTGACCGCGCTCGCTCGGGTGTGTCGTATCTGGCATCATCTCTGCGGAGAGGTGCCCGCGCTGGTCCAGGAAACGCTCGCCGATGTCGAGGAAGGTCACGTTTTCGATCCGGTCCAGGAGCGCAGGCAACGCAGCGTTGAGCGCGACGATCTGCTTACGATGCGGATGGGTCGCCTCCCTCCTGCGGGGAAACACGCCGAGCACGAGGATCTCCATGTCGCCATAGAGCGCATGGAGCCTGCTGGCCACCGCGGCCACGCCCATAGCCGCTTGCTCCGGCTGATCGCTACCCCAGCAGATGTTGTTCGTCCCGATCAGCAACACCGCGGCCTCAGGCGCTCGCTTCAGCTTCGGGAGATGGTCTAAACGCCAGAGCACATGATTGGTTCGGTCCCCGCCACAGCCGAGGTTGATCGCCTTACGGCCCTTAAAGTGCTCCTCCCACACCGGCTTGCCCACGCCCTCGAAGTTCTGCGTGATCGAGTCGCCGACCATCAGCAGATCGAACTCGCCGTCCTTCATTCGGCCGATGTGCTCCGCGTGACGAGCGAACCACCACTGCTCAATCCGAGGCTGGGGCGTCACGGCCGGGCCCTGCAGGTCCTGACCAAGCGCCACCTCCGAGAACACGAGCGCTGACAACGCCGCGGTAAAGAATCGTAAGGTCATCATGAACAAGGGGACGTCATTGTATGTCAGGTGCAGCTGCGCCGGCGTCAGAGCGCGCCCTGAGAGGCGCCGCCCTGAGCCCCAGGCGCTACGGAGCGCGGTCGACGCGCCTCGCCGAAGCCCCGAAGCAACGGGACGTCGCGACAAAACAGGCGCTCAGCCACCGATCACAACGTCGATTGCGTTGGTCATCTCCATCACCCCATGGTCCAACGAAACAGCTTGCGCGCTCACCTGCATGCCGGCGATCGAGCTGTCATAGGGCAACGGCATCGCGAACACCCCCGGCGTGATGAGCAGTTCGCTGAACACCGCCAGCGAAGGGTCTACCAGCAAGGTCCCGAGCGGCGACGGCGCGTTGACCTGACCCGTAGATACGACCAACAGGTCCATGATCGCAGCAGGACAGAACACGCTGTGATCAACTGTTAACGCCCACTCTGCGCCGATACGCGCCTGCGCGACGCCTTGATGCAGCGCGTTAGGGTTAGGCGGCGACCCAGATCGCACAGCGGTGACCGGCGCGACTCCAGGCCCAAGCTTCGCCCGCCAGTCCCGGATGATGCCCTGGACCAACGCGCCAGACGCCGTCAACTCACTCGCCGACCATCCCCCTGAGGGGTCTACGCCGCTGATCAGCGCCGACGCCGCCTCCTGCTTATCGTTAAGCGACCAATTGCAGTGGCTGATCTTGTGCTCGTAGAGGAACTGCATCCACTCGCTCACCGATTGGTGCGAGACGCTACCAGCACCCCAGGCGTTGACCGCGCCCCACTCTGTGACGAACAACGCGACGCCGTTGTCGAGCGCCGTCAGCGCCTTCTGACGGAGCGCAGCCGTGTGGGTCTCAGCGTAGAAGTGAAGCGCGTAGGCGATGTTCGCGCGGCCAGCGATCGGGTCTTGCGAGGCGACGTCTACGTCTTGCGACCACGTCGGACTACCCACAACGATCAGGTTGTTCGGGTCAACCGCGCGAATCGCGTCGATCACGCTCTCGGCGTAGGGCTTTACGGTGTTTGACCAGCTGACGCCACCGAGCGGCTCATTGTAGACCTCATAGATGACGTTCGGGAGGTGACCAAACTGAGCAGCCATGTCCGTGAAGAACGTGATCGCCTCTGCTTCATAGTTCTCCGCGTGGTGCGAGTGCCAGTCGATGATTACGTAGATCCCAGCTTGGACCGCCGCGTGAACCACGGCCTCGACCTTAGATTTGTTGCTCGGGTCCTGCAGGTAACCACCCTGATCTTCAACACCCATCGCAGCGCGGATGACCTCTACCCCCCAATCGTCGCGCACCCACTGGACCGTCGACGCGTTGTAAAACGCGTCCCCACCCCAACCGGTGTTGCTCCAGAAGAGCGACATGCCCGCGAGGCTCACGGCGCTGCCGGCGCTGTTGATGATCCGGTTGCCAGAGACCGAGAGGTGGCCGTGCTGCTGCACCGGCGTCTGCGCGCACAGAGATCCTGCGAGGAATAAAGCCGTGCAGCTGCTCGAACGGTTAACCGGCAGACTCATCGGTTCAATCGTAACTAGCGTCAAGCACACCCGCAATCCGCCCCGGAAGAGACGCGGCGGCGCGGTCTCATCGGGGTCACTTCCCGATCAGCTTATCGAGCGCGTCGTCGACGAACGTCGGCCCATCAGACGGTGTCCACTCGGCGCCGCGGCCGAAGCCGGGGTCCCCTTCAAAGGTCACCTTCCCCTTAGCGTCCAATAACAAGATTCGCGGCATGCCAAAGAAGCCGGCCTTCACATAGAAGCGCCCGTACGTATCGCCGCTCGAGTCCAAGGCGATCGTCGCGCCAGTCAAAGGGTGCCCCCTCAAGTAGGCCTGCAGCGTCGACGTGTCCGTGCTGGGGTCACACACGATGATCGCGCGCAAGCCTCGCGCACCAGCGTGCTGGATCGTGTGCCGTAACCAGCCAGTGGTCGGGATGATCTTGTCCTGCGCGACACCCCAGAACACCAACATGACCGGGTCGCCGCGCAGAGCCCCCAGCGTCACGGGCGCTCCCTGCACGAACTCCAGCGGCCCCAGCTCAGGCGGCACGAAGCCGCTGAACGTGCCTGGCTGCCGCTTGCTCGCATCTGTCAGCACCTGCTGCATCGAGATCTCGCGCTCGATGCGCGCGGCCGGATCAAACGGATCACGGGCTAAAAGTCGAACGTTTCGGAAGCTCGCCTCTCCAGGTCCACACAACAAACCGAACGCGCCCTGCACGACGGCCGCGCCCGGAAACGCAAGCGTACGCACGAAGAGCCCGTCAAAGTAGACGTCGAGGTCGTCGTCTGTGACGTCAATCCGGAGCTCATGCCACGAGCTTCCGACCGGCACGGAGCGGTGGTCATGCACCGTCCACGCGCCGCCGTTGTTGCTGACGATGTCCATGAACCCCTTGGGGTGCAGCACCACAGCGTGATAGCGCTGGTCGCCCTTGCGGCCAAAGCACAGCCCGGTCAAGTCACCCTTCCAGCCACTGCCGTCCGGACGCTGCTCGACGCGCATCTCTGCTGACAACGAGAAGTCTGCGTCGAAGGTCACGTCTGCGGTCAATTCGCGCGTGATCATCTTGTCCCCGTCACGCGAGACGCTCGCGCGCACCAGCTTACCGTAGGCCTGAAACGACCCGTCCGCCCCCGACCATCCGTCGAGGCTGCGCTCGTCGTAGGCGACGCGCCAGCGCGCGAGGCTCTTCCCGGTGCGCATCGCTAGCTGCTTGTAGTATTCCATCGCCGCGGGCACCGAGAAGCTCGCGGTCATGCGCCGCGCGATCTCAAGCGCCATCGTCGGCAGCTCACGCGCCTCGTAGCTCTTCGCCAGCTGCAGACCATCGCCGGCGAGCTGCTGCTTAAGCTTCTGATACTGCTTCACCAGCGGGTCGAGCTTCTTGATGCGCGCAGCGGCCTCGTCGAGCCGCTCGTCGTCATCTACTCCGAGCAGCTCGAGCGAGCGGCGGAACTCCCGGTAGCGAGCGGCGGCCTCGCCGCGGCGCTGCTTGTACTCGCTCAGCAAGCCCGCCAGCCGCCACAGCACCTCTGGGTCCTTCGGGCTACGCTCGCGCGCCTCCTCGAGAAACTCGAGCGCCATGGCCGCGTCGCCGCGCTGCAGCGCGGCATCGGCCCACTTCATCAATTCGTCGCCGACTTCGAGCTTGCCGGTCTCGCGATCCCGCAGCCGTAAAATCCAGTCCTTCCAGATCGGGTCGAGCGCGTCGATCGATTGGACCGGCGACAGCGGCGACCCCTTTAACACGACCTCTTCGAAGTGCGCGACCGGGTCGCTCGGCCGGCCGCGCTTGTGCGATGTGTAGTAAGCGTGCAGCGCCTCGCGATAGACCGGCTGGCCGTCGTCGGCGCGGTAGTTGTAGAGGAAATACACGACGCCCCAGGTCGGCGCATACCAAGGCGGCCCCCAGCGGTACTTGCTCTCGACGACCATGCGGAACGGCGGCGCCCCGGACGGGGAGCCGTAGTTGCCGTCGGCGCCAGGATCGGCCTCAGCGATGTCTCGCATCCACCCGCTCGCGAGACGTGACGCGAGCGGCATCAGGCGCCCGGGCGGGCACCGGTTCCACTTAACCGAGCCGTTACTGAGGATTACGCAGCCCTCAAAGAACGACGCGTACGCTTCGTTTAGCCAACCTGGAACCATCGGCCCGGTCAGACTGACGAACTGATGCGCCGCCTCATGAAACAAGGTCCGGTACATCGCGCGCACCGACTCCTTGCCGGTGACGCCGCCAGCATAGGTCTCGACCGCGCTCCCGATGAAGTGGCCAGCCGACCACTCGGCCGGGCTCTGGCCGAGCGCGAGGTATTCATCGCGATCCTTGAAGATGCGGATCTCGATCTTTGGCGTGTTCCCGCCGTCCTCCATAAAGCGGAAGAACCGGCGGTAAAACTGGTTCATCTGCTCCATCGCGATGCGCGACGTCTCGTGCACTAAGAAGCCAGCGTTGGTGCGGTACCGGTAGTTGTCGGTCTCGCTGGCATAGGCCTGCGCCCAATCACTGTGCTGCGCGTCGAGGTCTCTACGCTCATCCTCAGAAAGGCCTCCCGTCGGATCCGTGCCGGCGAACACGTCCTCGACGGCCACCTCTTTCCCGCCAGTTGTGCGGATCTGGTGGATCGCCTTCTGCGCCTCTGGGTTATCTGGCGCGACCGTCAATAAGTGCACGTAAATGTCGAGCGCGCCGAGCAAGTCTCGCTTGCGGCGATACTTCTTACCGATCGCGAGCAGCCCCTTGACGTAACCCGTCTGCAGCAATTTCCACCGCGCCGCCTCGCTGTCGAGCGGGAGCAGCTCATCAATGACCGGCTTACGCGCGGACCGGCCCTTGCGGCCCGTCCGTGACTCGTGCACGTCTAGCCAACGATGCAAGCAGTGCACGGCGGTGTCCGTGTCCTGCTGCTCTTTGGCGATCCGAGCTAAAAGCTGCAGCGCAGCCAGGCTGTTCGGCTCACGCTCAAGCGCGCGCTCTACCGCCCGCCGAGCGCCCGGCAACTTCGCGTCCGAGAGCATGCCCTCGGCCTCCTGCAGGTAGCCCTGGACGAAGCCCTCGCGCTCCTGCGCTGGGCTCGATGGCGCTGCAAACGCAGCCACGAGCAGACACGTAGCGACGCGGTTGCAGTTACGGAGGAGGCGGGTCACGCGGACATGTTAGCCAGCCCTGCCGGAGTAGGAAGGCGGCAAACCAAGAGCGCCGACAGCTGACGCCAAGCGAACTGACCCGCGGGACCGCAAACAAACGAGGTGGCGCCAACGACTAGGCGATCGCGCCCAGCTCAGACGAGCGCGGTTTCTAGCACATCCGCCATCGTCTCCATGTAGAGCGTGACGTCTTTGACGTCATTGCGGCGCAGGTGGCGGCGATCTCCCGGCAATCGGCGCAGCACGCGCGGATCCGACAAATACTCAAGCCGCATCACGTCTTCGTGACCAAAGCCGACGCCAGCGAGCGTCCGGAAGAGGTCCTCGACCCCCTCGCCTGTGCCTTCGCAGTAGTCTTTGGCGTGCTCCGTCCACTCATCGAGTTGATTATCGATCGACCTGACGATCTCAACGTCGCTCATATCGGTCAACGTTTGGACTAGGTGGCCACAGTTGCAGCGACCCATATGCCCCCACTCGTAGCGCGCGCCGCCAGCCAAGCGCGCCGCCGTCTGTCGCAGCGCACCGATCAAGTTCGTCTTGCTCTGTGCCAATTCAGCCTCTCGTCATGATCTGGATCGAATGATGCCTAGCGCGCAGCCTGTGTGACAACATAAGCCGCGCTCGCGTCCTCGCCCAGCCTCGCGCTTGCGGTTTCTTTATGCGGCGCGCGGGTCAAGGCTCAAACAAATTGCATGCAGCGAGGGCGTGGCGGACGTGAAGGCGCGCTCGACTTCGAGCGACGGCTGCGCTTGCCGCAAACAGCGCGCTCAAGCAACTGGCGCAGACCGCCGAAAATCACGCCCAGGCTGCCGCTCGACGGACTAAGCCTGCGCCGTCGCCCGGATTCACGTTCATCCGCAGCGTATTCCCCAGCGAACAGACCGACATCGATCGTCATTTTTCCATTACGCTCAGCGTCCGCAGTCAGCAGGCGGCGAAACCTAAGGGCCCCGCCACCCGCGTGAGGGAGCCAGACCACCAACATGATCCGAACCACAGCCCTCACAGCCATCAGCCTGTTCGCAGGTCCGATGACGACTTGCCACGCGCAGACTGCGCTCGACCTAGCCCAAGGCGGCATCGAGGCCTTCACCAGCAAATCTGCAGGCAGCCAAAAGAAGCTGCTGACGAAGATGAGGGCTGCAGCGGACGAGGCCGAAGGAGCGCACTTTGACTCGATGCGCGCGCTCCTCGCAGACGTCCGCGCCGCGAAACGCGTCCATCAGAAGAGCAAGCTAGGCAAGACCAAGAAGGCCCGGAAGCGGGCGCCCGACGCGATCGCGACCTGGCAGCTACCTACCTTAGTCACATACCGATACGGGCTAACGTGTATCGAACCGGTGCTGCAGTCTGGGGGTCGCACCGCGCAACAGCGCGCCCAGCGGCGCGCGCCCGCTGAGCTCCTCTTGCTCGGCATGCTCCCTGACGCAGACCTGATCATGGCTGATCTGCAGGCTCGCATGGACCACGCGCGATCAGCTGACGGGTTTATGCGCTTCCTTGAGTTATGGCGCAACGGTGACGAGAGCTTCTACGAGGCCCTCGACCGCACGGCCGGCACCGAGGACAGCGTGTTCTTCTACGACGTCATGCTCGGCGACTACGTCAACGAGTTCGGCAAGGGCAAGACCGAAGCCGCCAAGCAACTCGCGAAGAGCCTCGACGCCGCACACGACGCGCTCCACGAGTCATTCCTCAGCTACCGTCAATACCGCGCCTTCCGCGAGGCCGTCGCGCTCTCAATGGTGCTGCCCCCTGACGTGCCGCTGCCCAAGCAGCTCCAGCGATACGAGAGCAAGGCGCAAGGCCTCTACTCTCTGCGTCAGCAAGTCATGATGGTGCTCGCGGTAAATGGCTACGATCCCCGGACCGTCGCCAAGCTCATCGCGGAGTCCGCGCCGCCGCTGCCGGACCCGTTGTGGTCCGCCGGCTACGACCCTTACCCAGCATGGAGCGCGGTTTTTCAACGCGCGATGCCCGAGATGATCGCCGCCAGCGGCGACACCACGAAGTTCCTCGAGTCCGTCGAGCAGCGGCTGATCGCGGGTGCAGAGCGACTGAGGCTCGAAGTGCGCGCAGTGCTCGGGCTCTCAAGCTCAAGCGGCTGATCCGAGCGGCTGGCGCCGCCCCGGAGAGAGCCCCGCCCAGCGGCTCCCACCTTTCGGCGCGCCGGCGGCCCTGATGCAAGCGCGCAGCCGCGCCGAAGCGCCGCTCGGACTTGTTATCTGCTCAATCGGGTCCGTAATCCATTAGCGTGCGAGGGAGTCACCTCACCATGGACACCGAACGCACCCCGGCCGCCTCGACCCAGCAGCTCGTCCGCTACGCGATCCTGCTTTACTGGTCGATCTTCTGGCTGTTCAACATCGTCGACAAAGCAATCGGCGGCGCCCACTTCCTGTGGGTCGGCCGCGATCGATTCGCGCAGTTCCAAAAGTACTTCGAATCGGTCGGGCTCGGCTCACCCGTCGTCGCCAATCTCGCGCTGGTCGTCACCGCAGCGCTGGAGGCCTTCGCCTTCCTGTTCTTCGCAGGCGCGCTCGTGCACGAGCTCAAGCGCAACGTCAACGCGGCGCGGCGGTGGTCTTTTTTAGGCACCTTATTCACGCTCGGAACCTTCACCTTCTTCTCCATCGGTGACCATTGGTTCGGCGATCGCTTCGAGCTGCTTGAGCACACGCTGTTCTGGTTCATCTCGCTCGCGTCGTGGGTCGTCCTTATCCGCCTAGAGGCCGCGACCGGGCCGCTCACGGTCGCCGCGCCGCGCTCCCAGCGGACGCTCGCCGTCAGCGTCAGCGCCGCGCTCCTGATCGTCACAGGAACCTCCATCTTCCGGCACAACGACACCGACTTCATCAAGCGGAGCGCGGCGGTCGCTGCCGAGCCGGTCGGCGACCACATCTACAAGGTGACCTTCCCATTCCTAGGCGGCAGCACCGTGTTCGAGAACACCCTGACCCAGTTCAAAGCAGAGCACCCAGACGAGGCGATCCAGCACATCTACACGGTCCCGTCTCCGCTGCGCCTCAAGAAGGCTGACGCCCTGATCTTCTACATCGTCACCGAGGACAGAGCATGACCGAGCGCAACGCCATCCGTTTGGCCATCATCGTGTTCTGGACCTTGTTCTGGGGCCTCAGCGTCGCGGACAAGATCATCCCTGACGTCCAGTTCCTCTGGGTCGGCAAAGACTTCTTCGCCTTGTTCGTCAAGTTCTTCGGTTCGCTCGGCTTGAAGGACCCGCTGTTCGCGACGGTCGCGTTGGCAGGCGTCTCGGCGCTCGAAGCCATCAACTTCGGACTCTACCTGACCGCGCTGGTCAGCATGCGTAAGCGAGACGAGGCCGTCACCGACACGTGGTTCTTCCGAGCGGTCCTATCTTCGATGGTGCTGTTCAGCCTCTTCTCTATCGGCGATCAGGTGTTCGGCGACCGGTTCCAGCTGCTCGAGCACGGCCTCTTCTGGATCATCTTGCTCGCGTCGTGGATCGTCTTCCGCCACATCCCGATCCCGGCGGAGCACAAGGTCACTTGGCGGCGCACGCCAGCAGCCCGGGCCACGATCATCGCAGGCGTCGTGTTGACGGCCTTGACCTCGATGTCCATCTGGAACTTCTCGGAAGCCACCATCGCCGACGTCGAATCGCCCGTCGAAGGCGTCGAGGTCGTGGACGGCATCTACAAGTTTGACTTCCCCTTCCTCGCCGACAAGCGGGTCTGGGAGAAGACCATCAACGCGTTCAAGGACGCGCACCCAGAGCTCAAGGTGCGCTACATCTACACCGGGCCTTCGGAGCTGAACTCCAAGAAGAAGACGCACCTGCTACTCTACGTCTTCACCGAACCAAAGGCTGAGTGAGCGCGTGACACGACGCGCCCGCCTACGTCCGCTACCGACGTCCTGCAGCGAATGAGCCCTAAGCGCGAGCGCCTCCTGAAGTGCCTCGTGGCCGCACCCTTGGGAGCGGCGTTTGTAGCGATCGGCGTACGCCACTTCACCGAGCCATCGAGCTTCGACGACATCGTGCCGGCCTACCTGGGCTGGCCGCGGTTCTGGACCTACGCCAGCGGCCTGTTTGAGGTCACCTTAGGCGCAGGGCTCTGCGCCCCCGCCGCGCGCGCCATCTCGGCGAAGATGCTGATCTACCTCGTCCTCTTGATGTCGCTAGCCAACTTCAACATGTGGTGGAACGACCTAGAGTTCAACGGCACCCGGCTTAGCTCAACTGGGCACCTGATCAGACTCGCCATCCAGATCACGCTGCTCGCTACGCTGCTATGGCTAAGCAAACGCTGCGAAGACGAGGTCGCCGCGCGAGCCTCCGATGACACCACATAGCAGCGCTCTCGCCAGCGGCGCAAGCTCCGCACGACGCCGCGACACCTCGGCATGTCACCGCAACATCACTCGCTGCAGCGCTGCTTGGACTTATCCAGACACGGCCTATGATCGCGGCGCGAAATCGTCACATGCTGCACTTGATCATCCGCGCCTCCTGTTCCGTCTTGCTAGCCGTCACGCTACACGCACAAGGCGCGACGACACCACCGCCGGTTGACACGTGCTCGGGCGACCGCTGGCCCGGCTTCCGCGGCATCGGCACGAGCCACACGGCCGCCGCCGATTTGCCGACGACCTGGGGCGCCGATGAAAACATCGCCTGGACCGTACCGCTGCCAGGCCACGGCCAATCGAGCCCAGTAATCTTCGGCGGCCGCGTGTTCGTGACATCGATCGAAGGGGCGAACAAGGAGCGGTGCCAAGTTGCCTGCTACCGGCTAGCAGACGGCTACTTGCTCTGGTCACGCGGGTTCCAAGCTAGCACGACGACAAAGAACTCTAAGATGACCAGCCGCGGCGCGCCGACGCCGGTCGTCGATCAAGACCGGGTCTACGCGTTCTTTGAGGGCGGGGACCTGCTCGCCCTCGACCACCAAGGTCAAACCGCGTGGCGCCGCAGCTTCGTCGATGAGATGGGCGGCACCTACAAAGGCGGCCACGGTTTCGGCGGCTCCCTGGTCGGCGCCGAGGGCGGCGTCGTCTTGTCTCTAGACCACAACGGGCCGAGCTTCGTCACCTTTATCAATGGCGAAGACGGCGACGTGCGCTGGAGCACACCGCGCACATCGCGCGTTTCGTGGTCAACACCGGCGGCTTCACCCAGACACGGCGAGGTGATCGTCAGCTCGAACGGCTCCGTCGATGGCTACGCGCTCGCTGATGGCGCGCAACGATGGACCGTCGGTGACATCACCGGCAACACGGTACCGTCGCCGATGATCGCGGGGGACTGGATCATCATAGGGGCCTCTAAAGGCGACAACGTCGCGCTCCGCCGCAACGCAGACGGCGTCTCGCTCGCGTGGAAGGCGAGCCGCGCACGCCCGTCAAGCTTCGCCTCCCCGGTCGTCTTCCGCAGCGATGTCTTGATCGTCAACAAGGCAGGCGTGCTCTACTGCGTCGGTCTCAACGACGGTGAGCTGCGCTACAAGCAACGCCTTAGCGAATCGTGCTGGGCGTCACCGGTGGTCGCCAAAGACCTCGTCTACGCGTTCGGCAAGAGCGGTAAGACCACGGTGCTCCGGCCGGGCGAGGACGCTGCGGAGGTCGTCGCGGAGAACGAGTTGCCGACGGACGGGACCGTCTACGGCGTCGCGGTCGTCAATGGCGCATTCGTGATCCGCGAGGGCGAGCGCTTGCTTTGCATCCGTCGCGCTGACACCGCAGCAGAGCAGACCGACCCACGCGAAGACGACGGCAGCGAGTAACTAGCGCGCAGCCGCCGACTCTCGCTGTCGCAGGGGAGGAGCGCCCTCGCGGCGACGCGCTATCTCGCGACGAGGTGGCCGGCGAACAACCCTTGAGGCGGGAGCGAGACCGCGGCGCCCGACTTCGGCGCAAAGGTCACACGCAACGCACACTCATCACCGTCGATCCACAAGGGCGCCGCAAGCTCGATGTTGGTCCATCGATAGTCGCGGAACCCCGCGGTCTCACCAACAGGTTCGACCGCCGTCGGCGGCGCGCCGCTAGCGCGGACCGCGACTCGCTGCGACGCAGGCTTAAGCTCAGCCTTAAACGAGAGCTCCGCGCTGTTGATCGACCAGCACACCTCGCCTTCAAACCGGCCTTTGGTCATCGCGCCGAGCGTCAAGACCTCCCCTGTCCGCCACGCCATCAAGATGAACGTAGCCCCGTCACGCTCGACCTCGACGAGCCGCACCTGGCGGACGAAACCGCCCGTCTCCGTGCGGGGATCACCCGCGGGGTAGCTTGGGATCTCCAGCGGCGTCGAAGGCGCCGAGGGGTAGGGCGCGCACGCGGCGACCAACCAGAGCGGCGACATCAAAAGGCGGCAGGTGTGCTTCATCATCGCTAAGCACCATAGTGACTCGCGAAGCGAGTTACCTGAGCGGTCTGGCGACACACCGACCTGTCGACCAAGCGTCACAGACCCGCGATGACAAACGAATGATCATCCGGTTCATAGGACACGCCACCCCGTCGGCTGATATCATCTGTGAGATGTCCAGACATCTGACTGCAGCGGTGCTATTGGCCGCCCTGATCACCGCGTGCGGCGGCAACGCGGCGCGAGGATCAGAGCCAGCGCTCAACCTCACCTACTTCGTCCTCAAAGGTTGACCCGCCTGCGAAAAAATCGAGCCTGTCGTGAACAAGCTCGCAAAGCAATACGAAGGCAAGGTGCGCTGTGAGGTCGTCCCCGTCACCGCGCCTGGCGCCGCCGAGCGCATCACAGGATACGGCTTCTTCGAGCACGGCATGGTGATCACCGACGCCAAAGACGCGGTCCTTTGGAAGGAAGAGGGCCACAGCATGACCGAGCCCGCGATCCAAGCGCAGCTGACGAAGGCGCTGCAGGGCTGAGCCGCGGGCGCTCGCGCGCGCCGCGGCGCTACTTGCGACCAGCCGCGGCGGGGCGCTTCGCGGGCGCGGCCTTGGCCGTCGCCTTCTTGCTAAAGGCGACCTTGAACGCCTCGGCGCTGAACAGCAGCTCCGCCTTCGCGTCGTCGTCGGCGGCAGCCTCAACCTTCGCCTTGGCGGCCTTATCGGCGAGCTTCACGACGACTCCAGCGACGTCGACCTGGACCGCAGGGTTCATCGCGCCGCCGCTGATCGGGCACTTGCGCTGCTCGAACTGCCCGGTGCGCACGAGCTGATGGTTGCAGCTCACCACATACTCAGAGGAGTCTCGTAGGTACCGTCGGACGCACTTAGAGCAGCACAAGAAGACCGTGCCGCCGTTGTGGTAGACGGAGTACTTACTGCGCACGTTCTTCTTCGGCATCATGAAGCACTTCAGGTCGGCCTGGAAAAACGGCGACTCGACCTTCTTGAAGAGCTTCTTGAACGGTGAGTACGCGAACGCCATCTCGAGCTTGCCAGCGAGACCGCCCGCGTCGTCAAACTTCTGCTTGCACGCCGCGCTGAAGAACGCGACCTCCGCGCCGCCCACATCGCTGACGAACTCGCGCTTCTCGGGCACACCTTCACCGCAAATGCACGCGCGCTGCTGGTATTGCCCGGTGACGACGAGCTGGTGGTTAGCGCGCGCGACATACTCGCCCTTAGAGCGCAGCTTCATGTCCTCGACGAACGCCGCCTTGCACTTCGCGCAGCAGAGATAGACGACCGCGTAGTTGTAGTTGACGTAGACGTCAGCCTTCGCGGGCCCGCCCTTCACCGGGCACTTCACGCCGGTCAGGTCCACGTCCTGCGCAGGCAGGTCGCTCGCGCAGAGCATGAAAGAGGCGAGGGTCAGGATCTTCAGTAAATGGGTCATAGCAGCTTGTGTGACAGGACGGAGCGGAGCCAAGGCCCAGCTCGCGCAAGACTTTATACGGGGGAGCGCGCGCGTCGTCGACCCGAGTTCATCGACCAGCAGCGCGCAGTTGACGATGGAGGCGAGCGGGGAGCCCTGGCCCCTCATATATCAGAGAAGAGTAGACCTGGACCGCAGCGCAGCCGACGTCCAGCAACGACGAGACGTGCTCCGCGCGCTCAACGCCGCCGACGCCTATGACGGGCAACCGCGCGCCGACCTCGCGCAACAGGTGCTCGATCTTCGCGCGGGCGAGCGGATAGAGCGGCCGCCCGGAGAGCCCTCCTTGGTGACCTGGGTCGTCTCGCAGCATGTCTCGCTGCACCGTGGTGTTGGTGGCGATCAACCCGGCGACACCAGCCGCTTCGGCCAAACGGGCGGCGTCGACCAGATCCTGCTCTTCCAGATCCGGCGCCAACTTCAAGAACACCGGGGTGCCGGCGGCCGCGTCGACGACGGGTGACAGCAACTTCTGTAGGTGCTCCTGAGACTGAAGGTCACGGAGCCCTGGCGTGTTCGGCGAGGAGACGTTGACGGTGAAGTAATCAGCGAGGCCGCGGAGGCGATGCACCGACGTGACGTAGTCGTCGGGCGCTGCTTCGATCGGCGTGATCTTGCTCTTACCGACGTTGACACCGACAGGGATCGACGGCCAGCGGCCGCGCTCTCGGCGGCGGCGAAGCCGCTCTGCCATGGCTTCGCTGCCTTGGTTGTTGAAGCCGAGCCGATTGATCAGCGCGCGCTCAGAGGCGAGTCGGAACAGCCGCGGCCGCGGGTTTCCTGGCTGCGGGTGCGCGGTGACCGTGCCGACCTCGATGAAGCCGAACCCCAACGCGTCCCACACAGGCAGCGCGACGCCGTTCTTGTCGAGGCCGGCCGCGAGCCCGACCGGGCCGCGGAAGGTCAACCCTGCGACCTCGATCGGCTGCGCTGGGTTCCGCCCCCGCAACGGCGCCAACACTCGCCCCATCAGGTCCGGCGCTTTACCGATCGGACCGAACGTCAGGTTGTGCGCAGTCTCCGCGTCAAAACGAAAGAGCATCCAGCGCAACATTGGCCAGACGGCGTCTAACATGACGCTCCTAGTAGATCTCGACGGTTCACGCAGCGCCCCAGGCTGACAGCTTGTAAAGCCGGCACCTCGGAGCGAGCTCCAGACATCGGCGACGGCGGTGCGCATGGTCCACCATGACGCCGCCAGGATCCAGTCTCCGATCACTGCGCACCGCGCAGCAGAAGAGCCGTTCGCGGCGGCAGAGGCGCGCGCTAGACTCGGCGAGGTCTACAACCTATGAGGCTCCTATCGTGGATAAAGAAACAGAGCTAGGCGACGTACAACGCAACCTGATCTCACGCCGATCGGTGTTCACCTTTCGCGGCGACCCAGTCGACCAAGGCTGCCTCGAGCTCGCGTTCGAGGCGGCACGGCATGCGCCGTGCCACCGACAAACCCACCCGTGGCGGTTCTACGTGATGGGACCTGAGACGCGGGCAGCGCTGCTGCCTGAGGTCGACCGCATGCTCGCAGCCAAGGGAGGAGAGCCGGATCCGCAGGCGCGCGACAAGGCCCACGGCAAGATCATGCTCCCACCGCGGCTCATCGCGGTGACCTCTGCGCGGTCGCCAGACGATCCCTTTCGCGCCGAGGAGGACTACGCGGCGACCACCTGCGCGATCCACAACCTCGTGCTGTCGCTGTGGGACCAAGGCGTCGGGGCGCAGTGGAGCACGGGGCCGATCACCCGCGCCGAAGCTGCCTATCACGCCCTAGACATCGACCCCGCGCAAGAGCGGCTCATCGGGTTCATCAAGGTCGGCTACGCGGCTGAGGTCCCACAGCGGCGGAAGAAGCCGCTCGAAGAGGTCCGCTTCTATCGACCTTAAGCGCCCGACGCGGCCGTGGCGTCAGCGTCGCTCTCGATCTCGCGGACGAACCGGTTCTTGTCGTCGACGAGGATCTGCCGGGGACGCACTGGCTGATCGGCGTATTCGAAGGCCATGATGATCACCTCGTCGCCCTGGCTCACGAGGTGCGCGGCGGCGCCGTTGATGCGCACCTCACCCGTACCGCGGGCACCGGTCAAGGCGTAGGTCTCCAGCCGCGCGCCGTTCGTGTTGTCGACGATCAGCACCTTCTCGTACTGTTCGAGGCCCACGCGATCCATCAGGTCTGGGTCGAGGGTCACCGAGCCGACGTACGCGAGGTCCGCGGCCGTGACGGTCGCCTTATGAATCTTTGCTCTCAGGAACTGGCGCATCAGGTTGGCAATTGAGGCCAAAGCTGTAGCAACTTACCGCTCGCCGCTCAACCCCCCGCCCTGCGCCGGTCCTGCATGCCGCCTCTTGACCAGTCACCGAAACCACGGCCGCAGGAACTGACGCTCGATGGGCTACTCGCGCAGCGAAAGAAGGGCACCCCCGATGCCGACAAGCAATAGACCGCGGCCGGCGCGCCTCCTAACGTAGTGGGTCAAGCTCTCAGACGTTTAAGCCCCAACCGAGCGAACCTATCGTGCACGTGCTCTCCGTCGTCGGCGCCCGCCCCAACTTCATGAAGGTGGCGCCACTGCTCCACCGTCTCGCGGCGCGCGGCCACGCCAGCAGCCTGGTCCACACAGGGCAGCACTACGACGCCAACATGTCGGACGCGTTCTTCCGCGACCTCGGCATGCCCGAGCCCGACCACCACCTCGGCGTCGGCTCAGGCAGCCACGCGCAGCAGACCGCCAAGGTCATGGCAGCCTTCGAGCCGATCGTCCAAGAGCGTTCTCCGGACGTCGTCGTCGTCGTCGGTGACGTCAACTCAACCCTGGCATGCACCCTGGTCTGCAGCAAACTCCTCATCCCCGTAGCCCACGTCGAGGCGGGCCTACGCAGCCGCGACCGCGAGATGCCTGAGGAGATCAACAGGCTCGTCACCGACTGCCTCGCCGATCTGCTTTTGACGCCGTCGCCAGACGCCGACGAGAACCTGCGCGCCGAAGGCGTCGCCGAAGAGCGCATCGTTCACGTGGGCAACATCATGATCGATTCGCTGGTCGCGCAGCTGCCGCGCGCTCGCAGCTCAGACGTGGTGACTCGGCTAGGGCAGCGCCCCGGCGAATACGGAGTCGTGACCCTGCACCGACCGTCGAACGTCGACGACCCCGAGGTCTTGGGCGGCGTCCTGGACGCGCTCCGCGACATCGCCCGCGAGGTGCCGCTCGTGTTCCCGTGCCACCCGCGCACCCGCGAGCGGCTCGCCGAGGTCCCCGGCGGCGCCGACGGACTCCTGCTGACGGACCCTTTGGGATACGTCGACTTCATGGCGCTCGTCGCCGACAGCAAGATCGTGCTCACCGACTCTGGCGGACTGCAGGAGGAGACGACCTGGCACCGGATCCCGTGCGTGACCATCCGCGAGAACACCGAACGCCCGATCACGATCACCGAAGGCAGCAACGTGTTGGCAGGCACCGACCCCGACCAGATCCGCACGCTCGCGGCCCAGGCCTTAAAAACGCCGCGCGACGAGCACCCGACGCCGGCCTTATGGGACGGCAAGACCGCAGACCGGATCATCGACGCCCTCGAGGCGTGGAGCGAGGGTCCGCGACCGCGCTAGGTCTATATGCGGCAAACCCTGGAACTGCGCGGCTGCGAGCACGAGAGCTTCGGTGAGCTTCACGTCGCAGCTCAAGCCAACGAGCGCACCGCCGCTGCCATCAGCGTCGGCGCAGACGGGCCAGACGGGGCGCGAGCGTTCAAAGGCAAGCTGTCCGTATGGAACGAAGACGCCGGCGGCGCCATCGACGAAGGCGCCACGACGATGCTCGTTGTCGCCGATGGCCACCGCGGCCACCTCGCCAGCCACCTCCTAGTCGCGAGAGCGCTACAGATGGCGATCCCGCGCGGACCGCTAGAGCTGTTAGGCGCGCTGCCGTCGCTCGCCGGCAGTAAACCGCCGAGCGACGAGAGCTGCAGCACGCTGTTGCTGGCGACATGGTCGCGTGACACACGCAGGGGCTTCGGGGTCAGCTTCGGCGACTCTACGCTGGCGGTCTTAAGCCGCAGCGAAGGCGCACAGATCGCGAACCGCAAGAACGACCGCTACATCGACCCATGGGCGCCCGAGACGCTCGATCCACTGCGAGCGCATGAGTTCGAGTTCGACGTCCCCGACGGAGGGGTCCTCGTCGCGTTCTCAGACGGCATCGACGAATGCTGTTATCGCAGTCCAGAGCGCTCGATCCGTCCCGCGGACCTGATCGCACCGCTGACTAGCGACGAAGGGCGCAGCCCAGAGAGCTACGCGCGCGAGCTCGGCGCGACCGCGCTGCGCGGCGTCAACGGCCACCCAGGCGGCCAAGACAACCTGATCGTCGTCGCGACTCGCGGCTGAGCGTCCATTCAACGGCCCTGCAGCCGCCTGAGCTGCTCCACGGCTTGGCGCATGCGGGGGCGATGCAACAGCAGTCGTTCGAGCTCTCGAATCGCTGCCGGCCGATCACCCTGACGATCCAGCACATCTGCGAGGAGCAACCTCGACCTGCGATCAGGCTCCAGCACTAGCGCTCGACGGAGCATCGACGCACCCGCCGCGAGGTCGCCGTCCTCTACCTGCAGTCGCCCTAAGGCCTCCAGATGCAACGCGCGCGCGTCGCCTCGCTCGACAACCTCCTCAAGCACATCAAGGGCGCGCCGCCGAACGTCCGCTGCGACCTCACCCCAGCTCGGGTTCTCGCGCAAGCGCGGCAGCAAACTCACCAATAGATCCGGATCATCAAAGGCGACGGCGGCCGCCACGTCCGGCCGATCGGCGTCGCTCAGCAACATCGTCATCAATCGCCGCTGGTCTGCGCCGACCTGAACCGCGCGTGTGAACGCCGCTGCAGCCTGCGCGTCATCGCGACCGAGCAGATACGCTGCCGCAGCCAGACACGCCTCTGGGCTCTCAGGCGACATGTCCATACCGCGAACGATCCAATCACCTGCGCTTGGCTGCTCAAGCCACTGAACCCCGAGCTGCCCAGCCAAAGACCAGAACAAGCCGTAAGTAGGCGCGTGACGGCGGGCGGCGAGCGCCTGCTCCTGCGCGACCTTCGCCGCCGCGCGCACCAGCTCGGGCGCGGAGCCCCGGCTCGCCGAGCCCTCGACAGCCACCGAGTATCGGACGAGCGCTCGCTGGAAACTGAGCGCCGCTCGTCGCAGCTGAAACTCAGCGTGCCCAGGACGCAAACGCAGCGCTGCCTCGACCAACTCGGCCTGCTGATCAACGACGTCGGCCGCTGTCGGGTCATCGCCATCATCGCTGCTAGCGATCGCCTCTGCCTCGCGCCACAACGTGTCTGCGCGGTGCGCACACCAGAACTTCGGCACGCTCATAGCAAGCGCGAGGCCAGCGACAAGCCCAATGAGCGCCACGAAAGCACGACCTGACCGTGACGACCAGGCAGTACTACTTGGCGCGGTCGCCGCAGCCGTGCAGAGCAAGAGCGTCAACCCAACGGCTGGCACCCGCAGACCAAAGTCCGTCAAGCCGTGCGTCAGCACGGCGACCGCACCGAACACCAAGCCGACAGCGCCAGCGCGTGATGCATCGATCGGACCCCGCAGAACCCGCGACCAAGATCGAACGACTAAGCCGACGAACGCCAACTGCAACAACGCTCCAACGAGCCCGCCCTCCGCCAGCAGTTCGATGTAGAGGTTCTCGGCGTGCTGCGCTCGGCCGCCGCGCGTGGCCTCATCGAACATAGGGAACACATATTCATAAGCGCCGTGACCGACCCCAAAAGACGGGAAGTGCGCGAACATCGCCGCCGAGTCACGGAACAACGCCACCCGACCACCGACGCCCCCTCCGGGCGCTGCGACTGCCGTGAACCGATCATAGATCAGCTCTTTACCGGTCAGCGTCAACGCGGCGACCGTAATGACGACCACTGCTCCGAATAACCAGCTGGTCCCGCGCAGCACGCGAGTTCGTTGCAGCAAGGCCGCCAAGAGACCGCCAGCGCAACACATCGAGATGAGCCCCATACGCGAACTCGACACCGTCACCGCAAAGACCAAGAGCAGCACCCCCGCCAACAACGCTCGGTCCACCCCGCGCCCCGGCCAGCGCAGATCGTCAAGGAATGCGGCTGCGTGATTTTGAACGGCCCCGCTTCGATGACAAAACCGTGAGAGCAGCAGCGCGAACGCGCACCCAAGGGCTAGGTTGAGGAACTCTGCGTAGTGCCCGTAGTGCACGAAGGCGCCAAAGAGCGGCTCGAACGGGCCAGCTGAGAAGGTGGGTGTGGCGACCCCAGACAGATTGTCCAACGTCTGCGCTGCCGCCAACAGCGCTCCTAGCCCGACCACCACGACGCAGAGCCTGCGCACCCGCTTGGGGTCGCGGTAGAGCTGGACCGCGACGATGAACAGCACGACGCCCGAGAGCAACAGCGGCAAGCAATGCGCCGTCGCATCCGGATAAAGGGATAACGGGAGCGTCGATGGCATGCCGTCGGCTAGCGGCGGCTCGACCAGGCGCGCCTGCCAGACCGCAGCCGTCGGCGGCGCGACCCGGGCAAGCATCTGCAGCGGCCATGATGCCAACTGCAGGCCCACATATGCCACGTACGCGAGCGCGGGCACAAACGCCCAACTCCAACAAGGAGCGGCCCCGCAGAGGGCAGTACGGACTGCGAGCAAGACACCGCAGACCGATGCTGCGCCCGTGATCACCACGTGACTGAGGGGCAACACGCCACCGAAGGCCAGAGCGAGCCACCCAACCAGCGCTAACAACAAGGCTTCGCTGGACTGATCGCAGACTCTTAGGATTCTCGGGAAGCGCATCGGAGCAGAACGATACTCGGGGGACCGTCACGCTCAGCGAGCCAACACGCGTCCCTTACGGCCTTCCGTGGGATGTCGAGCCTCTGCGATGGGGCTAAGGCGTGACGCGCCAGAGGGCTAAGATTTGCTGTGTATTTCGCGTAGGATGCTCCGTTCCACTCACCGATTCTCACTACGCTCGACCATCTTAACCGTCCTCAACAGCCTGCCTGCCGCCTTGATCCTCGCGGCGCCTCTCGGCTCCTACAGCCTAGAAGCAAACAGCGCTCAGCGGGCGGCTCCGCTGGCGTTGCAGAGCGCGCTGACAGATCACGTCGCCCGCGACTCCGAGCAAGGCCCCGCGAGGGCGCGGCCAGTGCCCACCAAACTTCCGACGGCAGCAACCGCCAAGCCGAAGCGCGATTTTCTTACCCCGCTCCTGATGTGGCGCGCGACGTGGTCCCGCTCGACGACCTTCAACAGCATCTCGAGCAGCCAGAGCGGCGGCGGCCCAAATAACAGTGGCGGCCAAGGCAGCGGCGGGCCGATCAACAGCGGCGGCGGCCTGCCATACCTACAAATCCCCATGAATGTCCGCCCGATCTCGATCTACCTGCCTTAGCGAAACCCAGGGCCTAGCCCCTGCGCGCCCCCTCACAACAAGCACCACCCGGAAACTCCGCCGACCTCCGCGCCCCGCGGCAACAAACCACTGACGCTCCGGCTTATGCGCCTGCCTCGACACTGAGCAGGCCCAACTGGGATCGCACCATCCATCCCCAGTGTCCGAAGCGATCGTCCGCGACGCCCTCAGCACCCCTGCCCGATGCTCGTTCTTTTTGGAATCATCGTCACGGCCTTGATCACATCTTGGCTGACTACGCCACTGTGCAGCCGACTGGCTAGCCGCCTGGGAATCGTTGACTCACCAGGCATCCGCAAACAACACGTCGTCATCATCCCATATCTCGGGGGCGCTGCCGTCTTGCTAGGCCTCGTCGCGGGCGTGATGCTGCTTGGGCTGCTGAGCCATGTTGACGATCGCTTCGGCTGGGCCGCACCCACGCCGAAGGTGCTCGCGATCCTCGCCGGAGGCGCCGCCATGTTCTCGCTGGGCCTGCTCGACGACATCCGCCCGCTACGAGCCCGCTACAAGATGCTGGCGCAGGTGATCATCGCGACGGGGCTGTGGTCCGCAGGGGTCTGCATCAACGCAGTGCCCATCGCAAACGACGTCTCTATCGATCTCGGGCTCTGGTCCCTGCCGATCACTGTGATTTGGATCGTTGGAGCAACGAACGCTTGGAACCTCATCGACGGACTCGACGGTCTCGCGACCGGTCTTGGCGCAATAAGCGCCGCGGCGATTGCGGTGATCGCGCTCCAATTCAGCGGTGACGCGACTGGCTACATCCTCGCTGCGCTCGCCGCGTCCCTGCTCGGGTTCCTCTACTACAACCGGCACCCCGCGCAGATCTTCCTGGGTGATTCGGGCAGTCTCCTGATCGGCTGCCTGCTCGCGACGTGCGCGCTCGCCGCGCCAGGCGAAAGAACGGACCTCTCTATCATCGCGGCCCCGCTCATCGCGTTAGCTCTGCCTATCCTTGACATGACCTTCGCGGTGCTCCGCCGCGTCATCGAGCGTCGAGGCTTATTCTCGCCCGACCGGAACCACATCCATCATCGCTTGCTCGCGCGCGGCCTCTCACACACTCGCGTGGTGCACAGCCTCTGGTCTCAAAGCGGCCTCCTGACCGCCATCACCCTGCTGCTGCTCCATCCAAACACTTCAACCCTGCACTGCTGGGTAAGCATTGGAACAGTGATGATGGTGCACGTGCTGTTCTTCCGCGCGAGCGGCGCCGTCCGCCTGCGCGAGTCGTATGTCGGCTTCCGGAACGCTGCGACGAGGCTACAAGAGATCCGCTCGAACAACCGCGTCTACGACGGCCTAGAGCTCGCCTTCCGATCGGCGAAGAACATGGACGACTACTGGCGCTCGATTGAATTAAGCGGCTCGCGCCTAGGCTTGACCCATATCGCGCTCAACCTTGATCGGCGCGACGGCAGCACCGAAGTCCGCGAATGGCGGGCCCCGAACACCGATCGGGCAGCGCTCCACTCAACGCTACCGGTCAAACAGCGGCGCTCCGGTGACCCGCTGCTGTTAAAGGTCGAGATTGAAGCCGACTCGCTTGAGAGCGCGGCGCTGCGCATCGCGTTACTCGGCAAGCTGCTGGACCGGCACAGCGTCGCCACGCTGCCGCGATCTGATGCGAGCTTACCAACGCATAGCATCACGCCCCGACTTGGTCGCATAGGACCATCCGATCGGAGGTCCTCAGCCGGCTCATAGAGGTTCTGACCCCGAAGACAGCCCGCGGGCGTCTCGGCGACAGAGCGCCTGATCAGCGGTTACGCAGCGGATCGTAGAACAAGCCGATGTTCCAGCGGAGCGCTTGAGACATCGTCTGCCGCGTCCAAGACCCATACGTATGCTGGACCGAGATGACGTCGCCTGGCTTGATGACGACTTCGGCCTGCCGATACTCCTCGCCGCGGATATGGAAGGTCACGGCGAGGACTTCGCCGTCAGCCTTCTTGCGATACACCGTCGCGAACTCAGGCCCTGCCACCGGGTCTGCGCCGCCGGCCATCGCGACCGCCTGCAGCAAGTTGTACTCGGAGTCTCGCGGATACTGGATCGCGCCAGGCCGCTGAACGAGCCCCATAACCGTGAAGATCGACGGGTCCCAACGCTCGACCTCAATCGTCTCGCCGCCGACCAGCGCTACGTCTTTGAACGGGATGTTTAGCCCTTTGACCGGCAACAAGATGTCATCGACAACTTGACCCGGATCACCACGCCTGCTGATCCTGATATGGCGCGCGCCGCTCGTCGAGTCCGCCGAACCCAAAATGCCCCCAGCAGCGGTCAACGCCCCGACCAACGACAAGTTGACGGTCGTTAAGTCGTGATAACCAGGCTTAGTCACGCTGCCGAGCACTGCGACCCTGCGGGTCCGCGCCTCCGCGACTTGCACCAAGACGGTAGGGCGGTAGCGGAGCTGCGAAGGATAGACGGCGTCGGAAAGCGCACCCTCGATCTCAGCGAGAGTCTTGCCGTCGACGTGGACCATGCCAACGGGACCAACGGGGATCGTGCCGTCCGCGGCGACTCGCACCTTCAATGGTGACGGGTAACCTTCGGGGAGCGCTTGCTCCAGCCCACTGATCGCGAGGACATCCGAGCACACGACCTGATAAGGGCCCGCCAAGATCGAGGCCTGCGGCACCTGCGCCGCGTCGAACTCAAGCTCGATCGGACCAGCGGCCTCGAACTCGCGCATCAGATCTTCATCTGGCCAGAACTGGCTCCCCGTCGTACAGGCGACCGGGATCAACACGAGGGCTACCAGGAAGCGGGTTATCGGTGCCATTTGAAGTTCGTGAGACGCCAGCCACATCGCTGATGTGGCGCACCACCAGCGTGCCCCCCAGGCGGCAACTGGTCAAGCAACAGCCATCTGGTAAAGTGTTTATGTCGAATCTGATCGACTGCTCTCTAGAGCCCTAGGACCAGTCTGCCCGCATCGTGAACGCACCTCCCGAAGCCCCGCCGAACACCCGAGAGCTCTCTTTCGGCCAGGTCCTGACGCTTTTTTGGCGCGGCCGGTGGACCATCCTCCTCACCACGCTCCTCGTCACGGCTGGCAGTTACGTGTACAGCGAGCAGGTCGGCACGATCTGGCGCGCATGGTCACGCGTCTTTATCAACTCCGGCAACAACTCACAGATCGGCCCCGAGGTCCTTGCCCTCGGCTTCGGCGCCAACAACTACGCGCAGACCCAAGCGGAAGTGATGGTGTCGAGCGAGATCCTCCGCGGCGCGCTAGAGCGCTTCGGCGCCGAGTTCCCGCAGTCCAAGATCCATCAAGAGGAGCCGATCACCGTACCGTGGCTCAAGTACCACCTCAGCGCCAAGGTCGGCGCCGACAACGACATCATCACAGTCGCGCTAAGCAGCCAGCACAAAGCCGAAGCCTGCGCGCTCGTCAACGAGGTCGTCGAGGGCTACCAGCAATTTCAGCGGAAGATGCAGCGGAACTCGGCGACCGAGCTGTACCGCATCCTCGAAACGGACCGGAAGCGCTACGAGAATGAGCATGAATTAGCTCTCAGTGCGATCGATGAATATCGCAAACGCTTCCCGACGATGCGGCTAGGGATGCCCGGCGCCCAAGACGCGGTCGTCGAACAACAACGTCTGCTCGCGTTAATGCGCGACCTTGAGCAAAGGCAGCTAGCAGCCGAGACCGACGCTACGACCGCCAACAAACTCTCAGAAGAACCCCAGCTGCTCGCGCAGCTGAAGCTGGGTCAGGGCGCCACCGATGAGCTACTCGTAAACCCACCGCAGCTTCTCGCGACGCCGCTGACGGAGGCCACGCTCTTAGCCCAGGTACAAAACCTCAAGAACGACAAGGCCAAGCTCCTCGTCGACCTACAACCTGGGCACCGACGGATCGCCGAGATCGACCGTGAAATCGACTCCATCCAGCTGCAGATCACCGCTCAAAAACGCATCGATGAACGCAACCTGAAGACATACGCGGCCACGCTCATAGGGGCGCTTGACCAACGCGTCGACGCCATCAAAGCAGAGCGACAACGCCTACAGCCGCTCATCGACACCGCCCAATCTGCCGTGCTCAAGTTCAGCGAGCATGAGCTCGATTTCCGCCAACTTAGCAGCCGCGCCGAGCGCACCAAACAAGCGCTCGACAACGCCTACGCGCAGCTGCAACGCATCAACATCGACCCGGAATCGCGCAAGACCATCGCATACGTGCTCGACTACGCCGAGCCTGAGCAGGCGCAGATGGCTGCCGGCCAACCGATCCGACTGCCGATCGGAGTCTTGCTCGGACTGCTCGCGGGCACAGCGCTGGCTTGGCTGCAAGGCATGCTGGACTCGCGCGTGCGATCCGCCGATGAGCTGCGACGGCAACTTCCTGTGCCAGTCCTCGCCACGCTGCCGCGCACTTCGATCGACACTCAGGAGAATCCATCAGCACTCACCACCTGGGCGAGTGACCACCAATTCGCGGAAGCAGCCCGGACCCTGAGGACGGCTGTCTATTTCGGCCTCAACGAGCTGGACGGCGACCGCATCCAGATCACCTCGGCTGAGCCTGGGCCTGGCAAGTCCACCGTCGCGAGCACACTCGCGATAGCGATGGCAAAGGCTGGCCACCGCACTCTCCTGATCGATGCTGACCTGCGCAAACCGACGCTCATCAAGCGTTGGCAAGCCGAGGAGAACGGCGGCATCTCTAGGGCGATCATGGACGACGTGCCGCTCAGTGAAGTCACACAACAAACCGAGCTGGACGGCCTCAGCCTGCTCGTTTCTGGGCCACCTGCTGCTAACCCCACCGAGATCCTAAACAGCGAGAAGTTCGCAGCTCTGCTGGAGCAGGCGAGCGCGCAATACGACCGCGTAATCATCGACTCGTCGCCGATCCTCCCCGTGGCTGACGCGCGCATCCTAGCGACCAAATGCCACACCACTTTGCTCGCGGTTAGCGGCGGTTCATCCACGACCAAGGACGTCACGGCTGCATACAGCGCGCTAGACGAGGTGAACGCGCACGTGCTCGGCGTCGTAATGAACAAGATGCCGAAGGGGCACACCTACGGCTTCAACTACACCTACGGCTATGGCTACGGCTACGGCTACGGACGCCAAAACGACCTGCAGATGAGCAGCGAAGAGGGGCTCTCCGGCGTCGAGGTGGACATCACCGGCGACAGACGCAGCGCTCGCTTCGAGCTCCCGCCCGAAGAGGGGCGGCCTGGCGGCGACGACACTTCGACGACTAAAGGCCAGGGCGACTAAGCAACTCGCACCGCGCCATGCTGCCGCCCCTCATCGCCCTGATCACGCTGGCTGGCCTGTCTATCGGTCCATTCTGGCGCAAACATCGCGACCACCTACCGCTGTTCCTCTGGGCCGTCTACTGCGGTCTAGGTCCAGTCGAGGTGCTCGGCGTGCAGCCACTGCGATATCGATGGGTCATGGCCTTCGTCATCGGAGCGTTCGGGTGCTGGTGGTTCTCGCGGAGTAGACCACGAACGCTCGACTCGATGACGGTGACGCCGCTCTTGTTCATCGCGTGGGCGTTCACCTCTGTCATCTATTCAGACATCCCCAAGTATTCATTCGCGCGCGCCGGCGCGCTGGTGCCAATGTATGCGGCCGTGTTCCTCGGCGTGCGCGCGCTGCTAAAACGTCCGCAAGGGATCGAGCGCGTCGCGCGCTGCCTGCTCACCATGATGGGGGTCTCGCTGGCGCTGTCGATCGCTTATTGGATCAGCAACGAAGACATCGTGGGCACGACCGCCCAGCAGATGGCGTCGAAGTCTTACCGATTCCAAGGTCACCTAAAGGCCACCGGCATCGCGCATGCTATTGCAGCCGCGACACCATTCCTTGTGCTGCTGCTGACCAAAACTCGCGGCTGGCGCAGCGGCGCCCTGCTCGCGGCGACGGCGCTCTCACTCTACCTGCTGCTCCTCACCCGCTCGCGCGGCGGCCTGATCAGCTGCGCGGCGGTAATCCCGATCTGCTACTTCGCGATCTTCCGCGAGCTACGGACAGCGCGGACCGTCGTCTACACGCTGGTCGTCGCGATCCTCGGCACGATCGCGTGGCAGGCGTTCGGCACCGAAGACACCGCTGCGTTCCTCAGACTCGGCGACGCCGCCTCGATGCTACGCACCCGAGTCGAGGGGCGATGGGACATCATCTGGGACGGGGCGATGCAAAACCCATTGATCGGCAATGGCTACGGCGCTGTCAGGTTCGTCAGCCAAACGGGCGCTACCAGCTGGGATCTTGGATCCACGCGCGAGAACCAGATCATGACCCACAACGAATACCTGTCGTTGTTCTATGACCTCGGCGTCGTCCCGACGCTCGCGTTCCTGGGGTTCATGGCGACGATCGCCGCGCGCGGGCTACGATCGCTGCGCTGGCCACCTTCACCCCTCCGCAGCCTCTTGATCGCCACGTTCATGTCTTGGTTCGTGGACGCGCTGGACACGATCAGCCATGACGGACTTATGACCATCGGCAACCCCGTAGCGACGTGGTTCTGGATCAAGAGTCTCATGATCTATTACGGATACGACCGACTACGCGGCGCGGACATCATCGATGACCGCGCCGCCAATCAGGGCCGCCCGGATCGGGGCAATCGCCCATCCACCGCGACCTGATAATGCGAATCCTCCACGTAATACCTGGCATGGCCGTCTCGAGCGGGCCAACCGGCGCGCTGCGGTGCCTCGCAACCGCACAAGCGATCGCTGGTCACGACGTCTCAATCGTCTACGTGAGTGGGAGAGACGCCGACGCACCCGACCACAAAGTGCCTGGATGCGAAGTGCTCAGCTTCCCCGCGGTTGGCCTGCGCCACTACGCGTACTCACCTGCGCTGCGCCGTTGGTGCCGCGAGCATGTCCGACGCTTCGACGCGGTGCACATCCACTCCATGTGGCTGTACCCCAACTTAGCGGCTTCCGCAGCAGCGCGGCGCGCCGATGTGCCCTACTGGGTACGACCCGCGGGTTCGCTAGAGCCTTGGTGCTTTGGCCACAAGGCGCTGCGTAAACGCGCCTACTACGCCTTAATCGAACGACGCACACTGCGCCACGCCGCCGCCGTGCATGTCGTCTCCGAGCAAGAGGTCGACGGCGTCCGCGGTGCCGGCTACCGCGGCCGAATCATCTGCATCCCTAACGGCGTTGAGCTCGCGTCCTTCCGGCCAGATCTCCCGCGCGATGAAGCAAGACGACGACTTGGACTCCAAGAGCGATCGCCTTGGATAACCTACGTCGGCCGAATCCACGCGAAGAAGGGGCTCGAGTTGCTCGGAGAAGTCCTCGCGGAGGTGCGCGTAAAATTCCCCACTGCTCAACTCGCCATCACCGGCCCGGATCGCCACGACTACGCAGCCCAGCTCCGCGACCATTACGCACGCCGAGGTCTCGCAGATGCCGTGCACTTCCTCGGAGAGCGCGATGGTGAGGACAAGGCCGCCGCATACCGCGTCGGCGACGTGTTCGTGCTGCCCTCACACTCAGAGAACTTCGGCATCGTAGTGGCCGAGAGCATGGCGTCAGGCACGCCTGCAGTCGTCAGCCGAAACACGCCGTGGCAAGTCCTCGAGCAGCGGGGGATGGGGCGCTGGTGCGAGCTCGCAGTGCGCCCCTTCGTTGACAGCGTGATTGAGCTCCTGAGCGACCAAGACAACGCGCAACAGATGGCGCAACGCGCCCTGACGTACGCAGAAGAACACCATGACTGGTCACGGATCGCAGCGCGCGTCGTCCGTGGCTACGCTGGCGGCGCGGAGGACGAAAGATGAGCGCGCCTAGCCCCCTCGCGCCGCGCTCCGTCCCGGTGTCCGTGATTATCCCCGTTAAAAACGAGGAGAAGAACCTGCGCGAGTGCCTCATGTCGCTGACGTGGGCCGATGAAATATTCGTCGTCGACTCCAACAGCGTCGATCGAACCTGCGAGATAGCAGCGGAGCTAGGCGCGAACGTCGCCCAGTTCGACTACGACGGCGGTTGGCCAAAGAAGAAGAACTGGGCGATTCGCAATCTCCCCCACCGGAATGATTGGCTGCTCATCGTCGACGCTGACGAACGCGTACCTGACGCGTTGGCGCGCGAGATCTCGCAGGCGATCGAGCAACCGAGCGCTGACGGCTACTACGTGAGATGGAAGTTCATCTTCCTCGGCCGATGGATGCGCTACTGCTGGAGCCACGGGTGGATGCTGCGGCTGTTCCGAAAAGGTCGCGCAGAATACGAAGACCTCGGCATGCGCAGCGAAGGCGGCTGGGACAACGAGGTTCACGAAAACATCGTCGTTGACGGCAAGGCTGGTCGGCTACACGAGCTGATGCTGCACGAGTCGCGCGAAGACCTCGAGTTCTGGATCGCTAAGCAAAACCAATTCTCGACCTGGAACGCTGCGCGACGGCTCCACGGGATGCGAGAGCCGGCACCGTTATGGTGGTTGTTTAGCGGCGACCCGCTACGCAAACGTAAGGCGCTAAAACGTCTCTATCTGCGGATGCCGTGCAAGCCGCTGCTGACGTTCACGTGGCTCTACATCGTGCGACTGGGGTTCCTGGACGGCGAGGCCGGCCTCCGCTTCTGCGCTCTACGCGCTGGCCACGAAGCGATCATTAACGCCAAGGTCATGGAGTCTAAGCTGAAGACTCCGCCACCCTAAGCATCACCGCTAGCCGCCCTCGCACGAGCGGCCGCCACGCATCGCGGCGTGAGCATCGAACAGCACGCGCTGCACCTCGATCAGCTGAGACAGCGGAATGGCCTCGTCGCGGCGGCCAACTGCCGCTGCGAACGACGCCAGCATCTGGGGGACGCCCTTCTGCTGCCCGCGTGGCCCCGCCGCGCCCCGGCACCCGTGCCACTTTAACGATCGCCAATCATCGATGACCGCGGAGACATCCCCGCCATGCACCTCAACGCGCTCTTTCCCGATCGAGCGGTGCCCGTCGGTCGCATACGTGATCGTCGCGAGCGACCCATCTTCGAACATCAACAAGACAACCGCGGCGTCGCTCGTCGGATGCTCTGGATTGGTCCCCGCGGCGCCGAGCGCGCGGACCTCCCGGATGGAAGCTCCGACCATCGCTCTACACCAGTCGACGAAGTGGCAACACTCACCGAGCAACCTTCCGCCGCCCTCGAGGGGATCGTGAACCCAGTGCTCATCCGGGATTCGGCCAGCCTGCACCCGATAGTTGATCACCAGCGGCGTCGTCCGCCGGGCGAAGCGCGCCTGCAGCGCCGTGGTATGCGGCGAGAAGCGACGGTTGAAGCCGACAGATAACAAGGGCCTATCGGCGCCGAGCTCAGCGATCACGGCTTCGATCTGAGCGAGCGAGGCGGGCGACAAGCAAAGCGGCTTCTCGACCAACACGTGCTTACCAGCGCGCAGAGCAGCGCAGACGTAGTCGGCGTGGGAGTCGTGGCGCGTGGCCACCAGGACCGCATCGATCGCCGCGTCAGAGAACACATCTTCTGCTGAAGTGGTCGCGTGCGCGAAGCCGAACTTGCGGCCGGTCTCGCTCGCGCTCGCGCCGGTCGTCGTGCACAACGTGACGAGCTGCGCGCCGGAGAGCTTGGCGAGCGCGGGCAAGAGAACCCCCTTAGCGTACCCCCCAGCGCCCAGCACGCCCCAGCGCAGCCCGTGAGATGCCGCCGCGCCTGCGCCATCGCCAGCGATCCCCGCTGCCTTAGCAGGCGCGAGGTCAACGCGCCGCTCAGAGAGAGCGGCCTCAGCGACTGAAGCCGACGCCGGGTAGCTGAGCAGAATGCCCAGCGGCGTCGCGCTGGCGTCCTGCAAGGCATCGTAAGCCGCGAGGCCTTCGTCGATAGGATAGCGATGCGTGACCAACTTCTGCGGCGTCACTGCGCCGCGTTCGACCAGTTCCAAGAACGATGCGAGGTTGCGCTGCTCCGTCCAGCGCACGTGCCCAATTGGATAATCAAGGCCGCGCTCTTCGTAGTTCGGCTCATACCTTCCAGGCCCATAAGACATGCTCAAACGCAGCTCGATCTCCTTCTTATAGAACGGATCTCGCGGCACGTTTAGCCCGACGCTGCCCACGACGACGACGCGGCCGCGGTGACGCAGCATCGCTGGCGCAGCCTCGATCGGGCCGTTGGACGAGGTCGCCGCGGTCAGCAACACCGCGTCAGCGCCGCGGCCGTCGCTCATCGCCAACGCGCGCTCGACCGCGTCCGTAGTCGCCGTCGCGTCTGCGCCCAACTCCGCCGCCAGCGCTGCGCGCTTCGGGTCGAGGTCAACGCCCAGCACGCGGCAACCGCTGGCGCGCAACATCTGCACCGTCAGCAACCCCAGCAGACCGAGGCCGACGACGACCGCCCGCTCACCCAAACGTAGGTCCGCCTGACGGACCCCCTGCATCGCGATCGCGCCGATGGTCGCGAAGGCCGCGTCCTCCACCGAAACACCAGCCGGCAACCGCGCGCACAGGTTGCGCGGCACAGCGAGCACCTCAGCGTGGCTAGCGTAGCCAGCGCCGCCGCACGCGACCCGATCGCCTGGCTGGAACTCGTGCACCTTCTCACCGCACGCCAACACCGTACCAGCCGCCGAGTAACCCAGCGGGATTGGGGTGTCGAGCTTCGCGAACGTCTTCTGCAACGCGGCGCCGAGACCCTCAGTCTTGATCTTCTGGATCACCTTGCGCACCAGGTCGGGGCGCGCCCTCGCCTTAGCTATCAACGACTTCTGCGCGAGGTCGAGGATCATCTTCTCCGTGCCGGGGGAGACGACGGAGCATGCAGTCGCGACCAGAACGGAGTCAGGGCCCAGACGCGGCGCTGGAACGTCAGCGAGCCACAGTTCGCCGCTGCGATAGGACTGGAGTATCTGCTTCACGAAAGAATGTTGCGGTTGATCACGTCTTCAAATCCACAGAAGCGACGGCAGCGGCAGGAGTCGGTGATAGATTCCACAGTGCCCGCGCATGCGATTTCGTCAAGCACGCCTGCTTTATTCATCCATCCGACACACGCGACCGGACCAGCTATGGCATCGCGCGCGGGTCACGCTGCGACGCCGCGTAGGCGCGACGGCGCGAGACGCCAACCGACCAGCGTCTCCGATGGCACCGGGCCAATCGCCGCGCTGCCCGCTCAGGCCGCTGATCGCCCCAATGATCGAGCGGACGCCTGAAGGCCCTGTTCTGCGGTTGCTAGAACAGCAAGTAGACTTACGGCTTCCAGTCGACTGGACCGCACCGATGATCGAGGTCGGGCGCCCGCTCGGCGAGCTTGAGATCCACTATCTCGACTGGATCCACGAGCTCAGCGACGAAGAGTTCTGCGCCTATTCACGCGACTGGATCCAACAAAACGGACGACCAACCGGGAGCCGTCCGTGGCGCACCAGCTGGAACAGCTACGGACTATCGATCCGCTGCATGAACTGGCTCCGCGGCCTCGGCGAGCGCGGCGCACGCCTTGACCCCGAGTCACGCCGTCAGATCACGGCAGAAGTCGCGCGTCAGCTCGGCTTCCTAGAGCGCAACCTTGAGCGCGACTTGGGCGGCAACCACCTGCTCAAAGACCTGACCGCCCTGTTTGCGGGCGGCTGCTACTTCGCCGGGGCCGACGCAGACCGATGGACGCAGCGCGCTACCGACCTGCTCGCGCGCGAACTCCCCGAACAGCTGCTGGCCGACGGCATGCACTACGAGCGCAGCCACTCCTATCACGCGCTGGTGTTCCTTGACTTGCTCGAATGCCATCACGCGATGCCAAAGTCTCCGCTTCGAGAGGCGCTCTGGCAGCGGCTGCACGCAGCCGCGCAACCGCTCACCGACTTGACTCACCCAGACGGCGGACCGAGCCTCTTCAACGACGGCGGCATGACCAAATCTCCGCCTGCCGATGACGTGCTAACCCTGTTCGCCGAACAAGGCGGCGCCGCGCCGACGAGACGCGCGGTCTTCGACTTCCCAGACGCTGGATACTCGGGGCTGCGCAGCGAGGGTGAGCTGCTCATCGTCGACTGCGGGCCGATCGGGCCCGATCACCTGCCTGCCCACGGCCACGGTGACCTGCTCGCCTTCGAGTGGAGCGTCGGCGGCAGGCGCATCTTCGTAGACTTTGGCGTATACGAATACAACGCGGGCGAGTGGCGAGCGCGCTCGCGCGCGACCAGCAGTCACAACACCGTGACCGTCGACGGTCGAGATCAATGCGACTTCTGGTCGGCGTTCCGTGTCGGGCGACGCGCGCGCGTGCTGGAGCGGGAGTGGCGGCGTGCGGGCGACGGCTTCGTCCTCACGGGGAGCCACGACGGCTTCCGAAACCTCGGCGGACAACCGACGCACCGCCGCCGCGTTGTCGCCAAGCCCGGCCACCTAAAGCTCCTCGACGAAGTCAAAGGGGGGCGCGGGCAACCAGTCGAATCGCGGCTGCTGCTACACCCTGAATGCGAAGTATCGACGACACCGACCGGCTTCTGCGTCCGCAACGGCCCCGTCCGCGTAGACGCGAAAACAGACGCACGGGTCTGCATTGAAGACTCATGGTGGTGCCCCGATATCGGCCTCAAACGCCCGACTCGTCAAGTAGTGCTCCAACTCGGCAGCGCGCCGGCCTGTGGAAGTGTCGAGCTACGCGCGTCCATCTCAACGGGGTCTGAGCCCTAGCGGAGAGTCGCAAAGAGCCTACAACGATCCCCTCTATCGTTATTGTAGACGCTCGCCCGACGCCGCCTATCGACGACGCCCCCGATGCGCATCCTCTACCTGAGTCACTACTTCCCGCCTGAAGGGAACGCACCAGCGACGCGCGTCCACCAATTTTGCCGGCGCTGGGTCGACGCCGGGCACCAGGTCACGGTGATTACGTGCGCGCCGAACGTGCCCTCGGGAAAGGTCTACGCGGGATACCGCAACCGTCTATGGCAGCGCGAGTCCATCGACGGCATTGAGGTGATCCGAGTCTGGACCTTCCTCGCCGCAAACGCTGGCACCGTCAAACGCATCATGAACTACGTATCGTTCATGGTGACCGCGTTCTTCGCGGCGGTGTTCCGACGCCGCCCCGACGTGCTGGTCGCGACCTCTCCGCAGCTCTTCTGCGGCGTCGCCGGAGCGCTGCTCCGCGTCGTGCGCCGGTGGCGATTCGTGCTAGAGGTGCGCGACATCTGGCCGGAGAGCATCACCACAGTAGGCGCGATGAAGAAGAGCTTCTTGCTGCGCGCTCTCGAGAAGGTCGAGCGGTGGATGTACCGGCGCGCGCAGCAAATCATCGCCGTCGGCGAAGGCTACCAACAGAAGTTGGTCGAACGCGGCGTACCAGCCGACAAGATCGAGATCATCACGAACGGCGTTGATCGCTCGATCTTCGCGCCGCGCGACCCCGACGCCGAGATGCGCGCGCGCTACGGCTGGAGCGGCAAGAAGACCTTCGCCTACATCGGCACGGTCGGAATGGCAGCGGGTCTCGACGTCGTGCTACGCGCAGCGCGAATCCTGCGCGAACGCGGACGCGACGATGTCCACTTCGTCATCGTAGGCGACGGCGCCGAGCGTAAGGCGCTAGAGCGGCGCGCCGCGGACGTCGCAGGGGGCATGATCACCTTCACCGGCCTGCTCCCTAAGGCGGAGATGCCAGCGGTCCTCGCGACCGTCGACGCATGCCTCGTACATCTGCGGGCAGCACCACTGTTCTTGACCGTGCTGCCGTCGAAGATGTTCGAAGCGGCCGCGGTCGCGCGACCGATCCTGCTCGGCGTCGACGGCTACGCCGCCAAGCTCCTTAACGAAACGGGCGCAGGCATCACGTTCCCGCCCGAGGACGCAGCGGCGCTCGCGGACGCAGCGGCGCAGCTCGCCGCTAATGACGAGCTGCGCGCCAAGCTAGGCCGCGCAGGGCTTGAGCGGATGGCCCCGCGCTTCGACGTCGACGCGCTGGCTGCTACCTACCTAAAAGAACTAGTGAGGGGGAGCCCGTCGGCTTCGTGACGCGGCCGCCGCCACTTCGGACGCTCGGCGGACTGCTTGGGCTCATTTACGGTGCCGCGACTAGAGGGGAGGTCGCCGCCGATCAGGCCCAAGCTACAACCGGTCGCTGCGCTAGCATGAACCGCGCCGCGACGCGGCGCATCAGACACCATGCGATCCGCCGCTAAACACCTGCTCTGCACCCTCGCCGACCGCAACGCCATGCGTGCACCGACCTACGCCCTCGCGGCCCTCGCGCTGACGATCTCACTGCCCGCTCAGAGCACGTGGTTTGTCGACCCTGCAGGCGATGACGCAAACACCGGCACGGCTCCCGGCGCTGCCGCTGCCTTCCAAACGGTCAACCACGCAAACTCGGTCGCGAGCTCAGGCGACGTGGTCCGGCTCGCGGGCGCCACGTTCGGAGCCGAGCAGGGGGTCATCGTGCTCGGTGATAAGGACCTAACCGTCGTCGGCGCTGGCGCAGCGACGACCATCTTGCGCGCCCACCCGTCAAACACGATCAACGTCAATCGCGGCTTCCCGTCATCGCCAGTGCCAACCCAACAGCGGCCTATCGTCCTAGTAGAAGGCGGCGGTGAGGTCCGGTTTCGAGGGGTCACATTCGACGGCGATTTCCAGGTTCCCCCGACGGGGTTTTTAATCGGCCTGGTCTATCGAGACGGCGCCGACGGACTGCTCGAAGACTGCGTGATCCGCAATTGCCGTGCGAACCCCGTCTCCGGCAGCAACGCCCCCGCCGGTGTCGTCGTCCGCGGCGACAACGGCGCCGACCCATGTGAGGTCGAGTTACGCAACTGCGTCGTTCACGACTTCGGCAAGGTCGGCGTCGTGGCGTTCTTCAACGCCAGCATCGAAATGGTCGGCGGCTACATTCGCGGCTCCGGCCCGGATACCGCAGCGCCAGCGCAGGTCGGCGTTCAGATCAGCTACGACGCCGACGGACACATCCGCGGCGCGACGATTACCGACCTCTACTACACGCCGTCATCGGTGGTCGGGACCGCCATCATCACCTACGACGCGGCCGACGCCACCATCGACGGCAACCACATCGGCAACTGCGAACAAGGCATCTTCTGCACGCACACATCAACCAACTCGTCTTCGGTCACTATCCGCGAAAACAAGGTCCACAACGCCGAAGCAGGCATAACCCTGCAAAACATCGCCACAGCACAAGTCCTCAGCAACAAGTTTCAGCTCCGGTCGGCGGCGTTCACCGTAGCGGCCTACGACGACGTCTCTGGTCACCAGTGGATCGGCAACAACTACTCGACCTACAGCGGCTCAGGCCCGAAGTTCATCCCTGGCCCCGGCGGCAACGTCGACCAAGCCGCGACGACCGACGTAGAGATGCTCTCAGGCGCCGCGACCATCACGTCGCTGCCGACCCTGAGCGAGCCTGTGGCCATCACCGTCGCAGCGCTCAGGGACAGCGTGCAAATCGATGACTTCGCCGTCGCGCATGCAGACCTGTCCATCAGCGTCGGCCTCAACACCGGCGCGGGTAACTTCACCGTCACCAACACACAGCTCCCGCCCAGCAACGCCACGCCCATCGCGATCACTACGGGACAATTCGACGCCGCCCCCGGCCTCGACTTAGCGGTGCTCGTCGTCGACGCGACGGCGGCGGCGAGCGCGGTGGTGCTGTTCTCCAACGACGGCGCAGGCGGATTTACTCTCGCAGGTGCCGTCGCGCTGACTGGCCTACCAAGCGCGACAGGCTTCGCTAGCGCCGACCTAGTGAGCGGCGGCGGCAGCGACCTGATCGTCAGCGGCGCCAACAGCGCCGGCGGCGGCGCGCTGTTGCTGGCTAATAGCGGCGCAGGCACCTTCGTCCAAAGCGCGCTCGCAGGGTCCTTCACGCTGCCGTTACAGGCCGTCGCGGCCGGCAAGTTCGACGGTGACAGCATCACCGATGTCGCGCTGCTCGAGGGAGGCGCGAGCGGCGGAGACCTCACGATCATGCTCGGTGACGGCGTCGGCAACTTCACCGCGCGCCCATCACAGAGCGTCTCCGAGAACCCGCGATGCCTCATCGCGAGCGACCTCGACGGCGACGGCGACGACGATCTCATCGGCGGCTTCGGGGACCCCGCCGCGACTACTGGCGCGATCCGGGGGTCTCTGGTGGTGCTCGAAAACGAGGTCGCAAATGGCTTCCGACAATCGACATACCCTGCAGACCTCGCGATCACCGCTCTCAGCCCTGGAGATCTTGACGACGACGCGTCACCTGACGCCAAGTTCGGCGACATCGCCGCGATCTCGGCAGGTAACCCAGGGGTGCTGGTCTTCGGCGACTACCGCACAGGCGCAGGATTCGGAGACGGCGGCATCGCCACCGACAACCCCTCGCCGACGGCCGTCGCGCTGGGTAACGCTGACGGTGACCCCTTCGAAGACCTCTTCTTCGCGGACACGAGCGGCAGAGTCATCATCCAAACTGGCGAGGTACAGGCACGGATCGACAACTACGGGAGCGGGTGCCGCGGAACGGCAGCGCGCATCCCGCGGCTCTATGTTTCTAGCTACCCAGCGCCTCTGCTAGGCCTCACGAACTTCACAATCGAGCTGACCAACGCCCGCCCGCTGTCCATCGGCCTAATCCCAATCAGCTTGACGCCGCCAACGACGCTGTCACCGTGCGCGCCGCAACTCGACACATTGGGGGTGATCTCGATACCCACAGGAATCACCGATAACGCAGGCCGGATGACGCAGCAGCTTCAGCTGCCTTCGAACCCAGCCGTCCTAGGCCTGAAGATCTACTTCGCCGGCGCGGTGGTCGACCCCGAAGCGCCCTCATTCGCAGGCATCGTCAACCTAGCATTCACCGAAGGCCTACAGGCCCGAATAGGGTCCTGAGCGTGACCCTTGCGAGAGCGCACCTCTAGTCACCCGTTCGGTCACGCTGCCGCAGAAGCGGCCTCTCGCTGATCCGCCCGGCCGAACGCCACCATCGCCAGCGAGACCACCAAGATCAGCAAGTACAGCGACACGTGGCGCTCGTAGTTAAAGCCGATCAAGCTCGGCGTTGCATAGCAGGCTATCAACGCCAAGGCAGCGACTAACGTCGCGGCACGACCCCGAAGCCGCCGCGCGATGGCGTGAGCCAACACGCATCCGAACACAACCTGCAGGATGCGGCCGAAGACGAGCCACAACGCGACGCCGTGCCTATAGGCCCGCCGAGTCCAGCCCTCATTAGCGGCTGGCTCAAGGCCAATGCGGTAAGGGGTCATCTCCGTGCTCAAGAAGAAGTTCGCGGCCTTCTTCCGAAAGAACGCCCACGCAAGGCCTGGATGCGCTCGGATCCACGCGACCCCGAGCTCGCGGAAATGATCGCTGAACGCGAACTCATCGGCGAAGTCAACCTCGGTCGGCAAGGGTGGGAGGTCCACGATCGCGCCGTCCCGGCGCACGATCTGCTCGCCGGCCCAGAGCCGGTCGAGCGAGACGTCGGGATAAAGTTCGAGACCGGCGGTGTTGGCGCCGCGAAAGAAGTTGGCGCCCGAGTAGCTAGTCATCGGCGTGAAACGGCCGCTAACCACGTGATTGCGCACCGCCCATCCGCCTGTCAACGAACCAGCAACGGCCAAAGCGACGAGCGCGCCGCGACTCGCGCCGTGCCGGACGACCAACACTAAGACCGACGCGACCCCAGCCAAGAAGACAGGCAACATCGACTCCTTGAACATGAAGAGGCAAACGCCCAACAACGCCACCAAGGCCGGCGCGACCCCCAAGCGGCCAGGGTTCGATCTCGACGATGCGGCGCGCGCCGTCATCAAGAAGGCGATCGCGTAGAGGATTAAGAGCTCCGTGATGAAGCCCTCCTCGTACGTAATCATCGCCGCGTGCTTAACCAGCGCCGGCGAGAGACTAAACACCATCATCGAGACGCTGATGACCGCGCGGATCCGACCGCCTGCGTCACCCACGGAGCGCGCAAAGTAAATCGCGAGCGCGGCGAAACCCGCGGACCAGAGGGCGTTCTTGAGCAACGCAACGGTTATCCAGTCACGCGAGACCTGCGCCAACAGCGCGACCGTGGCAGGTAAACCCGGCATCCTGCTAGAGCGGAGGCAGAGGTCGCCGTCATCGGCCGCGAACTGCCCCTGGGTCAATAGGCCCTCGACGTAGCCGCCGAATCCGAACCCGAGTTCGCTGACGTCACGACCAGGCGTGATCAGGACCGAAGCGAGGAGGAGCTTCTCGACGAGTACGACCGCCGTAATGAGGAGCAAGAGTCGTTCGGAGCGGAGCAGCACGGTGCTAGGAGAACAGCTTCAACACAGCGGAAGTTCAAGCAACGAGCGCGTTCTCTCTCATACAGAACCTCACAATTGATCGGGTAAAGCGAAACGCGGCGCCGTCTCTACGCACCTTGCGCTCGAGCTCCATAGCGCCCCCGCAGCGCAACTCTCGCCCGGAAGTTGCTAGACGCCGTTCGATTCCGCCTCGCGGACGCCTAAAGTTCTGAAGCCCCTACTCTTGATGAGGGCCGACGGAGCGTCTAAGGAGCGATGATACGCGAGAGCCGCCGAGCACGATGAACCCCCACTTCAAACAACCAAAGCGCAAGACCAAGGTCGTCTTTGTGCAGCTGGGATCACCGACAGAGCCCACTCCGAAGGCCCTCCGCAAATACTTGCGAGACTTCCTCGGTGACCCGCGCGTCATCGACATCAACCCTTGGGTCTGGAAAATCATCCTCAACTGCTTCGTGCTACCGTTCCGGCCGAAGAAGTCAGCCAAGCTCTACGAGCGAATCTGGGACGGCAAGAGCTTCCCGCTGATCACCAACACCGCGGAGTTCACCGAGGGGGTTCGCGCGGCCCTGAAGAACATCGACCCGGAAGGCTACGTCGAGGTGAACCACGCCTTCCTGCTTTCGCCGCCCTACGTCCGGGACGTCTACGACAGCTGGGAGCGAGACCTCGAGGAAGGCGTCGGCGCGACGAAGCTCCTGGTGATCCCGATGTTCCCGCAATACTCGGAGAGCACGATCGCGTCCGGCATCGACGCCCTTGCCAAAGAGCTCGGACAACGCGTCAAGATCCCCACATTTGAAGTCATCACCAACTTCCACCGCACCCGCGCGTTCATCGACAATTCGGTCAAGCGACTGGACGCGAAGCTCGTGGAGCTCAAGCAGCAGGGTGTGCGAGTAGACAAGCTGCTGCTGACCTTCCACGGCATGCAAAAACGACGGATCGTCGAAAAGGGCGACGACTACTACCGCCACTGCTACGAGACCTTCCGGCTGATCGTTGACCGGCTCGAACACCTGCAACCAGATCAAGCAGTGATGACGTTTCAAAGCCGCTTCGGCTCCGAAGAATGGATCACCCCTTACACAGAAGAGGTCGTCGAGAAGCTCATCGCCGAAGGCAATAAAGAGCTCGTCGTCTACTCACCGAGCTTCGTCGCCGACTGCCTCGAGACCACAGATGAGCTGGGTCACGAGCTCGTCAACGACGCGAAAGAATGGGGTGGCAACATCTACCCAGTCGAGTGCCTCAACGTAGACGACCAATGGTGCAGGGACTTCGCCGAGTACACCTTCACTCAGGCAGAGGGGTCCGCTCAAGCCAAAGAAGACCTGGAGTACCGACTGGAGGACTCGGACTACCTCGCCATGCCGCCCCTAACGATGGAGGAGGCAGGCTTCTCGATCTCGCGAGAGGCGCTGCAGCACAGCCGAGACACTGAGTAAGCGCGCGCGAGCGGCTATCAGGACTCGCCTGGCGCTCCGCGCGAGCCTGCGGCCTCGCCGCGCGCTAAGGCGACGCGCACCAACTGGCGGGTGAACCCGGCGTGCCCGGCGGGGTCATGCGCGAGGATGATGTCGGCGGTACCCGCGTCTGCAGGCGGATAATAGAGGCCGCAGTTGGCGTTGATCTCGAGCATGTGCGGGACGCCGTCTGCGTCCACGCGCACGTCACAACGACCGAAGCTGGTACCGCCCAGCGCGCGGAAGAAGGCAGCCGCGTCACGCCTTAGACGTGAACTCAAGGCCGAGTCCTCGACCGGGCTACACTCCATGCCGTCATAATCCTTCCACTTCAACTTCGCGTGCTTGAAGGACTCCCCGGCGGGGAAGCGATACTGGATCGGCGTATAGGTGATGGGGTTCGCCGGATCATCGGGGTTCTCGGCGACCAAGACCGCGCACTCGCTCCCTGCGATGAACTCCTCGACGAGCGCAGCGCCGTGACGAGAGACAATCTTGCGCACCTGCCGCCGAAGGCCAGCCTCTGATTGAACCCGAGACCTGGAGCTGATGTCGACGCTGGCGTAGCTGTTGTGGTGCTTGACGAACAACGGGAACTTCAACTCCTTCGCCGCTCGCTCGATGTCTTCGTCCGTCCTCACGAGGAGGCCACGCGGGGTCGCGACGCCGACAGAAGCGCAGGCGTCCTTCATCTCCTGGCGTGTCGGCTCGTAGAAGCTCGATGTCGCGCCAGTGAAGGGCACCCCCGCGCGCTCTAGAGCCTGAACCACCTCGATCCCAGGGGTCTCTTGCCCCTCCGCGCCGTCACAAAGGTTGAAGAAGACGTCATATCCTCGGGCGATCTCAGCCTCGACAGCTGCAACCGACGAGTACTTGTCCTCTAAGACGCAGAGGGTCCAGTCAGCCTCAGGGAGGAACGGTCGCGGGTCGCAAGGCCAGTCATCAGCCGGCAACGGGAGGTCGTCCAACTGTTGGGTAGTGAGCAGACATATCCTCACGGGGAGGACGATAACCATCGACCGTTACGTAAGCACGCATCGTCATAGAGCCTGATCGCGGACGTCATAAATCACCACGCCGCAGCGTGTGAGGTGAGGTGGGATCGCCCTGCCCGAGGGTCTTCACCCGACGATGGGCCGCTGCGCGCAGGCGGGTGCGGCAAAGCCCAGCCCAGGGCAAGCACGCCAAGCGATCATCGGATAACGTGGCAGAGCGGAGCGCCGCAGCGACGCCAGCTCTCAGGAGAGGGCGCGCCACCAACCAAGCACGCCACCGCTAAGATGATCCGCAATCTGGTCGCCACCCTGATCGCCTGCGCTGCGACCAACGCGCAGAGCTTCACCAACTACGAGTGCGGCGCGACCGCACCGATACGGCTCTCGTCCGACGGGACGCGGCTGTTCATCACGGATACCACCGGGGATCACCTGTCGGTCTTCGACGTATCTGACCCCGCGCGGCCACTGCTGCTCGCCGAGGTCCGAGTCGGGCTCGCGCCAGTCGCGGTGCAGCCGCGCACGCGCGACGAGGTGTGGGTCGTCAACCAGCTCTCTGACAGCGTCAGCGTCGTCGACGTCCGAGCTCGACGCGTCGTCGCCACCCTACGCGTCGTCGACGAGCCCAGCGACGTCGTATTCGCAGGCGGCAAGGCGTTCGTCTCAGCAGCAACCACCGACAAGCTCGAGGTCTTCGACGCTGCTACGCGCGCGCCGCTAGGCACGATCGCCGTGTTCGGTAAAGACCCGCGCGCGCTCGCCACTAGCCCGGACGGCAGCAAAGTCTACGCCGTCATACAACGCTCGGGCAACGGCACCACCACCCTGCCGGCCGCGGTCGCGCCGCCGCCGCCGCCGCCGACAAACATCACCCTGCCGCCAGCGCCCCAGCAGGGATTGATCATTCGCGCTGACGACCCCCAATGGTCCAGCTTCGTGCCCTACTCGCTACCAGACCATGACGTGGTCGAGGTCGATGTAGGCTCCCTGACGATCAACCGCTACTTCAACGGGGTCGGCACGACCAACACAGCCATCGCAGTCCACCCCGTCACCGGCGAGCTATGGGTCCCCAACATCGAAGCGCGCAACCTTGTGCGCTTTGAACCCAACTTGCGCGGCCACGCGATCGACAGCCGCGTGACCCGCATCACCACCGGCCCGACTCCGACCGTCACCCCCTACGACCTGAACGCCGGCGTCGATTACACCCAACTGCCAAACCCAACAGCGCGCGCGACCGCGCTCGCTGAGCCCTTCGGGGTCGCGATCGACGCGGCCTCGGGCCGCGTCTACGTCGCCGCTCACGGCACCGACAGGATCGGCGTCCTCGACGCAGCTACCGGGGCGGTCATCGACCGGATCGAAGTCGGCGTGACACCAGGGGCCATGGTCGACACCCGCAACAAGCGCGGACCACGCGGCATCACCCTGCATCCGAACAGCCAACACCTCTACGTAGCCAACACCCTATCGAACACGCTGGTCGTCGTAGACACCTCGACCAACGCGGTCCTCCACGAACAGCCGGTCGCGACCGTAGACCCGATGCCGGTGTGGATGCGTGAAGGGCGCAAGTTCCTCTACGACAGCAAGCTCAGCGGCAACGGAACGATGTCCTGCGCCGCTTGCCACATCGACGGAGACACCGACGGGATCGCCTGGGACCTCGGCGACCCGGGCGGCTCCATGGAGAACGCTCCAGGGCAGCCGTTCCCGTTCAGCTTCGGGGTCCAGCCGTTCCACCCGATGAAGGGCCCGCTAACGACGCAGACGCTGCGCGGCCTAGACAGCGTCGGCGTGCTGCACTGGCGAGGCGACCGCGCCAACTTCCAAGCCTTCAACGATGGCTTCGACACGCTCATGGGCGGCGCACACCTGCCCGCTCAAGACATGAGCAGCTACGCGGCGTTCGCGACCGCGATCACCTTCCCGCCTAACCCCAACCAGCTGCTCGACCGCACGCTGCGCACGACCCCAGCCGGCGCGAACGAAGCCGTCGGCTTCCAGGCCTACCACAATCCGGTCAGCACCAGCGTCTTCGGGGCGCTGAGCTGCAACAGCTGCCACACGCTCCCGACCGGCACCAACGGACTGATCGTCGCTGCCTCCGCTCTACAGACAGAGCAGCAGATGAAGATCGCGCAGCTGCGAAACATGTATCGCAAGCACGGCTTCGTGAACGGGCCCGGGCCGCAGAAGAGCGGCTTTGGCTTCACGCATACGGGCGCGACCGACACCATGACGACCTTCTTGAGCAGACCCGTGTTCAACCCATGGCCAGCGCAAGACATGGACGACATCGTCGCGCTCCTAGACGCGCTCGACACGGGCACCGCGCCGCTTGTCGGCTTCGAGCGCGTCATCGATCAAAGCAACGTCACAGACCCGCTGCTGCTCCAAGACATCCAGCGGCTCGAGGCCCGAGCGTTCGCGGGCGACATCGACCTGGCCGCGCGCGGCGTCATAGATGATCACGCGACCGGGTTGATCTACGACGTCGCGGGCGACGTGTATCACTCCGACGTACCAGGCCTTGGCCCCTTCACGACCGCCGCGCTCGAACAGAAGATCATCAGCGGGAACGCCGAGCTCCAGGTCCTCGGCGTCACGCCAGGATCTGGTGAGCGCCTTTCGCGCGACCGTGACCAAGACGGCGTGCTCGACGGCGCTGAGTCTGCAGCGCGCTACGGCGCCGCGTCACCAGGCTGTAACGGCGAGCCCGCCCTGCTCGCCAACTCTGAGCCGTTCGTCGGGAACAGCCAGTTCGGCTTCGCGATGCAGAACGCGCAGCCGAACCTAATCGGCGTCCTCGCGCTCTCGCTCGGCTCTGCGCAGCTCAGCACCCTCGGCGTCGAGGTCCTAATCGACCCGCTAACAGCCACCACCCAGACGGTGCTGAGCGACGACTTCGGGGACAGCGCGCAAGCGCTCCCGCTCGCCAACAACCCTGCGCTGAGCGGCGCGCAAGTGTTCGCGCAGGCGATCTGGCTCGACCCGTGCGGCAGCGAATGGTTCGCGAGCAGCGCAGGCCTCGCGATCACCGTTCGTCCCTGAGAGCCGCGGGGTAGTCGGCGACGAAAGTCGCGTGATCCGGCAGCAGCACAGACGCAGCCATGCGCGATTGTTAAGATAGCTCGGCCAATCTGTGGGTGGCGTCTACAGCCCGCGTTACACCTTGTCCTCGCTAAACCTATCGGCCGCCCCATCGAATGATCGCTATCCAAGACCCTCCAGCTGCGCCTGGCGGCGCGTTACAGCAGCTGCGCGACGCGATGAGCAGCGCTGACTACCTCAGCGCACTTGTGCTCGTCGGCTACCTGATCGCAGGCGGACTGCTCGCGGCCTACGTGCGGATGCTCTACCGCCGAACCAGCCGCAACCCGTCAGCAGACTCCGTCGCGCGTTCATTCCCGCTGTTGACGTGCGCCACCATCGCCGTCATCTCGGTCGTCAAGTCATCTATGGCGCTCTCGCTCGGGCTCGTCGGCGCCCTGTCTATCGTTCGGTTCCGAACGGCCGTCAAGGACTCGGAGGAGCTCGTCTACCTGTTCTTGTGCATCGGGATCGGCCTCGCGCTCGGCGCGGGCCAGCCGTTGATCGCCATCGCGCTGCTGATCGCCGCGTCGCTCTTCGTGCTGGTGTTCGAGCGAGTCGGAGGCGGCGGCCACATCCCCGAGGCGTTCGTGACCGTCACCGGCCCCGCCCATCGCTTCGTAGGCGACGGCCCAGACGCAGCGCTCACGGTGGTCAACGCCTCGTGCGCGAACGTCATCGTGCAGCGCTGCGATCTAGACGGCGACGAGGGACAACTACGTGTGCAGGTGCGGACGGCGCGCGACGCCGACGCAGGAGCGGTCCTCAAACAGCTGCGCGAGGGGCTCCCTGACTGCCAGATCTCCTACGTCGACGCCGGGGTGTTCTCTTAGTGACCGCGCCAACCCTGGAGCTCCACGACGAGTCAGAGCTGCGCCAGGATTTAGCACAGCGCGCGGAGAGCAAGTTCGTGTTTCGTCGGCACGACGTCCCGACGCTGCGCGCCGTCCTGCGCCGCGGGGCAACGCCTATTGCCTACGCAGGCCCAGTGTCGGTCGTACGCAGCCTCTACTTCGACGACTTCCAGCTTGGAACATGCAAAGCGAACCTCGCGGGCGTGGGGATCCGCAACAAGCTGCGCGTCCGCTGGTACGACGCTGAGCTGCCCGATGGTGATGCCTGGTTCGAGATCAAGTGGCGCCATAACCAAGCGACGGGCAAGCACCGCTTCCGCGTCCCCGATGGCCCCGCCCTCAAGAAGCTGCCGCTCCACGAATGGCCCCACGCGCTCCGTCGCGGCGCCCCCGAGCGACTGCTCGGTGTACTAGAGAAGATGCTGCAGCCCGTCGTCGTGGTTGAGTATCGGCGTGAACACTTCGCCCTGAACGACGCACGGTTCACCCTCGACTACAACCTTTGCTTCTACCCGGCGCTTGGACAACAACGTCTCCGGCTGCGCTTCGGTGAGCGCCTCCCGGGCGTCGCGTTGATCGAATGCAAGTTGCCACTCAACAGCGACCGGAACGAGTTGCGATTGCTCCGGCCGCTCGGCGCTCGCCCGGAGCGATTCTCTAAGTATGTGACCGCCTGCCTGCGCCTCGGGTATGCCCCCGACAGCTAACTCACGCCCAATCATCATGATCATGACCGTCCGAAGTGCTGCCCTGTTCCTCCTCGCGGCGACCGGCGCCTGCGCGGCTTTGACTGCGCAAGGCCGGCGCGGCCCGCCGTCTTCCCCCGTTTTCGAAGCGCTCGACTACGACGGCGACCGCGAGCTCTCCGGCGAAGAGATGGACGAAGCCGTGCGCTCGCTGCTGACCCTCGATCGCAACGGCGACGGCAACATCACGAGCGACGAGATGCAGGCCGCCGGAGGTCGACGCGGCGGCTTCCGCGGGCCTCCCCCAGGCGGCCCCGGCGGCATGGGCGGCGCGGATCCAGTCATGCGCGCCCTCGACAAAGATGGTGACGGCGAACTGTTCGAAGACGAAGTGACCGACGCGCCGCGATCTCTAGACCGCCTCGATCGCGACGACGACGACATCGTGACTCGTTGGGAGCTCGAGGGCGACCGGCCCGCGCGCGGCCGCGGCGGCTTCCCAGGCGGGTTCGGTCGCGGCGAACGAGGCGGCGGCTACGACAGCACACCTTCACCCGAACAGCTTGACCCAGACGACGGGCGCGCGGTCGTCCCAGACCGCGCGACGTTCCAAGAGCTCTCTTATCAAGGCAAGGAGGTGATGATCGACACACACCTCGCCGACCAGGAGTTCGTCAAGTTCCAGATCGAAGACGCTGCGGGCGCAGCTCCGCAGCTCTACTTCATGAACACAAAGAAGTACCGCGCCCACCCGATGTTCATGCAGCTGATCGGCGTCGGCGGCGGCGGGCGGCCCGGCGGCGGGCGGCGCGGCGGCGAAGAAGGCGGCGCCGTGCGCATGCGGGGCGTACTGGTCTACCGACCGACGCTGATGTCGCCGAGCGGGAGCCCTGGCCTCTACACGTTCGAGTTCGAGCCGAACGACGCCTATGAGTATGACCTGATCCGCGTCGCCTTCGATCTGCTGAGCGAGAAGTCGGAGGAGCTGCGGGGCAAGCTGTCCTACAACTTGCTCCCGCGCGCTGCGCAGCAATACGAGCGAGATAAAGCCGAATATGACCAGACGAAGCTCCCGGTGTTCCGGCCGGACGACGTCTACGGAGAGGTCGCGTTCCTGCCGCTGCACTCAGCAGTCGGGTTCGGGCGCTTGCGGCTCATGAAGCAAGGAGAGCGACCGACTCAACGCGACGTCGTGATCTATCGGAGCCTCCCTAACGAGATGCCGCGGGTCGCGGGCGTACTAACCGCGGTCAGACAAACGCCGCTGTCTCACGTCAACCTACGAGCAGTCCAAGACAACGTGCCTAACGCCTTCGCTCACGGCGTCGCTGACGACGAGGGGGTGCAGGCCTTGCTCGGGAAGTTCGTCCGTTACGCTGTCCGCGACGACGGCTACGAGTTACGAGAGGCCACGCAGCAAGAAGTCGACGAACACTTCGAGGCGATGCGGCCGACGGAGCAGCAGGTCCCGCCGCGCGACCTCACGGTGAAGGAGGTGCGCCCGTTCTCTGCCATCCGCTTTGCCGACGCTGAGGCGTTCGGCGTGAAGGCGACGAACCTCGCGACGCTGCGGACGTTCGGCCTTGGAGACGACCGAACGCCCGACGGCTACGCGGTCCCGCTCGCGTTCTATGACGCGTTCATGCAGCAGAACGACTTCTACGAGGTCGCGCGCGCGATGATGTCAACGGATGACTTCATGTCAGACGCAGACGTGCGCGCGCGGTCCCTCAAGGCCTTCCGCAAGCAGCTTGAGCGGGGCGATCTGCCAGCATGGGTCTCTACCGCGCTGAACGCGGCGCAGCAGCAGTTCGGCGAAGGTCAATCGATCCGTTGCCGGTCCTCGACCAACAACGAAGACCTCCCAGGTTTCAGCGGCGCGGGGCTCTACGACTCATTCACCCACAAGCCGGACGAAGGCGAGCTCGGCAAGTCGATTCGCCAGGTCTACGCTAGCCTTTGGAACTTCCGCGCCTTCGAGGAGCGTGAGTTCCACCGGATCGACCATCTCAGCGCTGCGATGGGTGTCGTCTTGCACCCAAACCAGAAGCTCGAGCAGGTCAACGGCGTCGCCGTCACCAAAGATGTTCTCTACAAGGCGCAGCACCCCGACATGCGCCTCTACTACGTCAACGCGCAAGTGGGCGAGGACTTGGTCACCAACCCCGAAGCCGAGTCGGTGCCCGAGGAGCTGCTGCTATCGCCGCGAAACCCCAAGCGGGACCGCGTGTTGCAGCGCAGCAACCGAGTCGAAGGCGGCGAATCGCTCTTGTCGTCGAAGCACCGCGCGCAGCTCCGGCGTTGCATGCGGGTCTTACATGACCGGTTCAAGGCGCTCTACGGCGTAGACAACACGGATGACTTCGCGATGGAAATCGAGTTCAAGGTCACACGTGATGGTGAGCTGTTGATCAAGCAAGCGCGGCCTTGGATCGAGTGATGTCGGCCGACGAGCCTCAACTCATCGGCGGAGCTTGCTGGTGAAGCGCGCCGCCAGCGAGGCGGCCTCAGGCACCCGCAACGCGGCGAGGGCCGCCGCATAGACGCAGGTCGCGACGCCGCCGGCGAGCGCGCCCTGCAGCAACGGCAGCGGCAGAGAGACCGACGCATTCAGCGCCGCGCCCGCTCCGATCGCGGCCGCAGCGGCGGGGACGACTCGTAAGGCGAAGCCCATGTAGCCGTCGTCGACCCCAGGATGACGGCGCCCGAGAATCAGCATGAGGACGATGACATACGCTGAGATAGCGCCAGTGGTGGCCATCGTCAGCCCCAACGGACCTACGCGCTCACCGAGGATCGAGTAGAGCGGCAGGAAGATGACCGCCGCGCCCGTGCCTGCGAGCGTCGGCAACCAAGTCTCGCCGCGAGCGTAGAAGCCCCGCGCGACGACCGTCTGTGCCGCCCACGCCCACAGCCCCAGGCATAGGATGGCGAGCGCGTCGCCGATGAGCTCATGGGTCTCTTCCGCGATCTCAGGACCATAGATAACGAAGGAGATCTCCTTGCCTGCTACGGTCAGCACAACCTGCGCACCAAAGGCGAGGACCAACGTGGTCTTGACCGCGCGGCTGAGGGTCAAAAAGGCGCCGTCGTGGTTTCCCTCGCCGATCATCCGACTGATCGTCGGAAAGGCCGCCACCCCTGCAGCGAGGCCGAAGACGCCCATCGGAACGCGCATGATGTTCTTCGCGTAGCGGAGGCTCGCGAGCGCGCCCTCGCCCATCTCGGACGCGTAGGCGGTGACGATCCAATCGTCGACGACCACGATGGACAGGCCGATCATGATCGGGAAGCTCAGCCACAAGTACCGACGAAGGTCAGGATGCGCCGGCGTGAACATGGGCGTGAAGCGCATCCCGGCGCGGATGTTCCCGAGCAGCGGCAGCCCAAAGGGGCCGACGACCGAGCCGACGAAGACACCCCATGCGAACCCCTCGGCCGTCCCAGTGATCAAGCCGCCCACGATAACGGCGAGCGTATAGACCAGCGGCGCCATGGCCGGGAGCGCGTGCTTGTTCTGGGCCTGCAAGGCCGCGCTCAGGATCCCCCCGAGTACGTGGAAGATCTGCGCAGGGACTAAAATACGGACGATCCCCACGAGCTGCTCGCCAGACTCCTCGGCGTAACCCGGCGCAAGAAACGGTGCGATCGAGGGCGCGGCCCACCACATCAACGCGCTCGCCATACAAATCAACGCGCCGGCGAACGTCGCGACTACGCTGAATGACTGCCAAGCCCGGTCGTGATCACCGCGAGCCAAATGCCCCGCGAACATCGGGATGAAGACGATGCTCAACGCACCTGCTGCGAGCAAATAGTTGAGGAAGTCCGCGAAGGGGAAGGCCGCGAGATAAATATCGGCCTCAGTTGACGCGCCTAAGACGCGGCCGAAAGCTGCCTCCCGGACGAGCCCGATCACGCGCGAGAGCAGGATCGAGCTGCCCCAGATCAGAGCAGCGATGTGAATTTGACGCGACATTACGGAGAGCGACGCGCTGCCAGCGCGGGGGACCGCCGCCGCTGCTGCTCATTGAGGACCGACCCGCCGATGCTCCAGTCACTCACCGCGACGGCCCGCGTTCGCCCTGTCGAAGAGTTCGCCAAACACCATAAAGACACCCTAGCCCCAAAACGCCATAGCCGATGCGCCAGCGCATCGCGCCCTCCAGGGGCTCGAAAGACGCGAGGAACCCATAGCCAGAGAAAGCGGCGAGCATGAGCAGCAAGAGCGTGACGAGTAACTTCATCTGAAGCACAAGTTCTAGCGCCTGACAGAGCCTAGCGCGGCAATCAGTCACGCTCAGCGCCGTTTTATACGCAGGGTGATAGGCCGCCAGCGCGGCCGTGCCGCGACGCGCCCAGCACAACGTTCGTCGCCGCTAGCGCCGAGCACCTGCGGTCTAAATCTGCCTGCACCGCGCGCCCTATTCGGCAGGTATCATCTCAAGGCGTGAGCACGGACCGCGCGAACGAGATTAAGAAGCCAGCGCCGCTAGTCGTCGGCATCGGCGAACTCCTTTGGGATCAAGCCCCGAGTGGACGACATTGGGGCGGCGCGCCCGCGAACTTTGCCTGCCACGCTGGACAGCTCGGCGCAGAGGCATGGGTGGTCAGCGCCGTCGGCGACGACGACGACGGCGCCGCGCTGACCGACGCAGCGCGCGCGCACGGCGTGCGACCGTGCGTGGCGCGTGTAGCAGGGCACCCGACCGGATATGTCGATGTCCGCCTGGACGCCGCCGACGCGCCCTCCTTCCACATCCCCGCCGACAGCGCCTGGGATCACCTGCCCTGGACCGAAGAATTAAAACAGCTGGCCGCGCGCACAGACGCAGCATGCTTCGGCAGCCTGGCGCAACGAAACGACACAGCCAGCGCCTCGATCAGGCGGTTCCTCGACGCGATGCCCTCAAGCTCGACGAGGATCTTCGACATGAACCTTCGCGCACCCTACGCCGACCCGCGCATCATAAGCGAGTCGCTCGAATACGCGGACGTCTTGAAGGTCAACGAAGATGAGTGGCCACGACTCGCCAGCTGGCTCGACCTCGATGGCGGATTCTATGCAGCTGGCCGCGCGCTGTGCGCGCGCTTCGAGCTCCGATGCGTCATCCAAACGTTAGGAGCTCGCGGCAGCCAAGCTGTCTGCGAGACCGGTGAGTGGGACGCCGAAGCCGTCTCGGTGGCCGCCATCGACACGGTGGGCGCCGGTGACGCCTTCACCGCGACATGTTGCCTAGGGCTATTAAGGGGCGCCGACGCCGCGCGCATGTTGAGGGCGGCAGCGCAGGTGGCGTCCTTCGTCTGCACGAGGCCAGGCGGCACTCCAAGGCTCCCCGAAGAGCTCATCGCCAGGGTCCACCGAGAGATGGGAGGAGATCACTGATCGCGGCGTCTAATCAGTCGAGGCTGTCCACGCTGTCACCGAGAGACGCCGGCGCCGCTGGACCCGGTCATGACGCGCCACGTAGACTGACCGCTCGCGCCCAAAGCCGTTGAGCAATTACGAGAAGACCAGAGTGATGAGCGAGCCTTACAGCTGCGAAAAGCAGTACATCGGGAACTTCGGACACCCGGTCTGGGAGAACCCGACGGAGCACATGGTAAACGCCGCCTTCGCCCACCACGGGCTGCGATGGAGCTACGTCACCTATGAGGTCTCCGCCGAAAAACTGAGAGACGCCTTCGAAGGCGTGAAGGCGCTCGGCTACCGCGGCTTCAACTGCACCTTGCCGCACAAGGTCGCAATCATCGAACACCTCGACGGCCTCGGCGAATCAGCTGAGGTGATGGGAGCGGTCAACTGCGTCGTGCTGCGAGACGGTCGTTACGTCGGCGAGAACACCGACGGCAAAGGGTTTCTTGAGTCACTGCGCACGGTCATCGACCCCGCCGACCGAAAGGTGCTGATCTTCGGCGCTGGCGGCGCGGCCCGCGCGGTCTCGGTCGAACTCGCGCTCGCCGGCGCCAGCGAGATCGAAATCGTCAACCGCTCTACGCAACGAGGACACGAGCTCGTCACGCTGCTCAACGAGAAGACGCACGCCAAAGCGTCCTTCGCCAGCTGGCGAGGCGACCATCCGATCTCGGCAGACACCGAGATCGTGGTCAACACCACCTCGATCGGCCTGTCGCCCGACACCTCGCGCGTCGCCGTCGACGCCGGCTCTCTTCGAGCGGACCTCGTGGTAGCAGACGTCATCCCAAACCCGCCCAAGACTGCGTTCTTGACCGAGGCGGCGGCCGCCGGGTGCCAAATCATCGATGGCCTCGGCATGCTCGTTAACCAAGGCAAGATCGGCATCAGATATTGGACCGGCATAGAGCCTGATCCAGCGGTCATGCGTGAGGCCCTAGAGACGATCTTTCGCTAGCGCGGGCGCCAAAGTCCGGCGGGTAACGCTACTTCAAGAGCCGTACGCGGGCCTTAGTAGAGGACTTTCAAAGCTAGCTCGACAGATGAGAGGTGACGCCGGCATCAACGGACGACCACCTTAGTAGCCAATCCACCCTGCAATGATTAGGGTCGGAAACGACGAGCACGCGAGAGCCCGCAAAACACGACAGGGCATCGGCCATAGCCGAGATCAAGGCTTGGACCGCGCGAACCCATCTATGACCGACCGAAGCCCTCAACCACTGCTGAGACCATGGCTAGGTGTTTGGCGCTTCGCGTGGCGCTTTCGCCACGCAGCGGGCGGCGCCGCGTTCCCCGTCATCGTCTTCCTGATCGGGACCATCACAGTCGCAGCCCCCTACTTCATCGCGAACAACGTCGCCGCGCTGCATTTAGAGACCCTCTGGGACCCTGAGGTCCAGCTGGACAGAGACTTCCCGGTGATCAACTGGATGGTCATTCCATACGCCGCCTTCTACCTCCTCTTCCTGGCGACGCTGGCGTTGACGCCTCGCGATGACAGAGGCCGAATGGAGCTGGCGATTGGCCTGCAAGCGCTCTCCTTAGCCACGTGGCTCTGCGTCGCGATCTTCCTTGTGATGCCAGCAGAGGTCGATCTAAGGGAGCAGCTCGCGGCGCATTGGGAACACACCCCTCCCAGCGACTTCCAAAGGTCCCTGTTCAGCTTCATCCACGCGTCCGACGCGCCGTGGAACGCGTGGCCGAGCCTACACATCGTACACTCCTACTTACTAGTGCGGCTGATGACGCGGTGGCTGCGTCGCGACCACTGGCACAGCTGGATGGCGAAGGCTTGCCTGATCCTAATCTGGTCTGAGTGGTCGCTGCTCTGCGTCAGCGTAATGGCGACCAAGCAACACTACGTGTTCGACCTCATCACCGGCGGCCTAGTCGCGCACGCGTTCTGGTTACTCTTCCGCCGCGCGCTCAGGCTAATCGACGAGCTGGGAGCGACGACCCTAGCGGTCGAAGCTAGGTGGATAGACCCTAGCTAATCGTCTCGCGACGACTCGACCGGCCGACCGGTCGATCATCCTGGCTTGCGCAGTGTGATCCACCACGCGCGCTCCCCGGCGGAGCAGAAAAAATCTGCAGGGGCGCCATACCCATATCAATATCAACGCGTCGCAAGCAAGATGCTGACGACCATGCCTCAAAACAAGCTGCCCCGCACAAACACGCGAAGAGCCCCACCTGCGCTGACCGCCGCGATCTTCATCGTCGCACTTACGCCCGCCTGCGCCGTTGATCCCGGCAAGCGCTCGCAAGCTGCTCTAAGCCTAAACGGCGACAAGAGCGGCTATCACCTGTTCAACCCAACGCCTCGCCAACAGTGGCGGCCGATGAGCTCTGACCGGCCGGACGTGACCGAGAGCCCGATCACGGTCGACGCAGGCGCGATGCAAGCGGAGCTGAGCTTCGTCGACTATACGAAGGCGGGCGGCGATCGGACGGTGAGCGCGATGCCCACCAACTACAAAATCGGCCTCACCAACAACATGGACCTGCAACTCGTGCTCGAGCCATACATCGACGCCCAAGACGGCCCGGTCAACAGCGACGGGTTCGGGCTGACGCAGCTGCGGTGGAAGATCAACCTCTGGGGCAATGACGGCGGCGACACCGCCCTTGGGATCATGCCGTTTGTACAAGCCCCGACGGCATCAACAGGCCTCGGCAGCGACCGAGTCGAGGGGGGTCTCATGATCCCGTTCGCGACCAGCCTCACCGAAGGCGTCGATCTCGGCCTCATGCTCGAAGGAGACGTCGTCTACGACGAAGGCAACGACGACCACGAGGTCGAGGTGATAGCGACCGCGGTGATCGGCGTGGACATAACCGCCGCGCTCGCCGGCTACGTCGAATCCATTTCGATCTCAGGCGTCGAGGCGAGCGCTGACTTCCGCCAGATCATCGGCGTCGGCCTCACCTATACGGTCAACCCCGACGTGATCTTCGACGTCGGCACCAACACAGGGATTACCGGCGACGACACAGATGACTTCAACGCGTTCGCAGGGGTGACCTTCCGCCTCTGAACGCCGCGGCGAAGCCAAGCTGATCACTCGCGACGAGGTCGCGACAGACAGCTCTAACCGCTCGCCGCGACGACGAGCGAGACGGCCTATGGCGATCTTGGCATGACAACGGCACGTCTAGGTCGAAGGGCTATTACCGAGGTGGCCTCCTCGAAGGCGTCTGGACCGACTACGACAAGCAAGGCGACGTCAGCAAGGTCGTGACCTACCGCGGCGGCGAGCTGATTAACTGAGGATCGGCGTAGGCCGCCTGATGATCATCGAGCCTCGAGGCCCCAGCACATCACAGCGAACCGGTTGCGGCCGACGTCGTCGCCGACACCTACGCGCTTAAGCTCGAACACGTCGTCCCGCACGGTGCACAGTCCCGGAATCGTCGACAATCCGCAGATCGCAGCGGCGTCCTTCAGCGCAACCTTCGCCGCTGGCGAGAAGTCCTGCCTAAGACCATTCGGATAGGCGAACGCGACGTCCGCGACACCGAGCCGACGGCGGACGTCGTCGCAGCTGTCAGCGATCTCGCTACGCATCCGATTCTCCGGCAACCGACTGAGGATCTCATGGTGCGCGCCGTGAGCGCCGAACTCGATCAGGCCGCTGCGTTGCATCTCGAGGGCCTGGCCCCAAGTCATCATGCGGAACTCGTCGGCGAAGTCGGGGTAACACGCCGGATCGACCTTGAGCCGCGCTTCGAGCGTAGCGACCAGCGCTCGACAGTCTTCAATCGGCAGCTGCTTTGCATGCAGACGGACTCGGTCACCCATCGCGTCACGCTGAGCGGTGGTTTCGAACGCCAACGCACCGAGGCCGAGATCGCTGAGGTCTACCCGCTGCTCAGTCGTAGAACGAAAGGCTAAGAATATCCGCGAGCTGGTCGCGACCTCGTCCGTGTCCATAAACGCCGTCGAGAGGAACACCGTCGCGGGGATCCCGAGCTCACGCAAGATCGGGAAGGCGCGGCTGTAATTGTTCCGCAGTCCATCGTCGAATGTCACCACTGCCGTGTTGTCAGGCAACGACGTACCGTCGCGCATCGCAGCGATCACCCGCTGCAACGGCAAGATTTGGTAACGACCTCGCAGCCACTGCATCTGCCACGCGAACTTTGATTCGCTGAGATGCGTCCAGCGACGAAACGGCGCTTCGTCTTCGACGACGCCGTGATACATCAGGATCAAGATGCCGCGCCGACGCACGTAGCGCATCACCCGGCTTACGCCGAACATGTTGGCGACCGCGTAGACCTTCTCGCGGCCGCTCACGCCGACGACGACCCCGGGAGCCGCTCACTGCGTATCATGGCGACCAGCTCGCTGTCGCAATCCTCTAGACCGGCCTTGCGAGACCATGCATTAATTGGGACAGCGTCCACAGCGTCGAAGACTAGATCGTCACGGCGTCGGTTTCTGCTGTCACTTCACCTGATCTTATCCGAGCGCTGACTAGCTGCGGTCCGGGAGGGGGCGGCTGCGGGACATGCGGCAAGAACAGGCCAAATCTGCGTCGATGCATCGTATGATGTCAGCATGAAGCTGTCTTCTCTGCTTAGCGGCGCGCTAACGCTCGCCTTCTTGACGGGGTGCAGCCCGCAGGCCAGCGGGTGCGGCGCTAAGTCCGGCGGTTGATGAGGCTCCAAGAACGCCGCGGTCGCGGCGGACGCTTGCGTATTCACGGGCAACGGCCTCGATGATGACTCCACTCGACGAGAGCATGGAGACAAAACCGTAGGCTTCTGCTCACCAGGGTGTGTCGCCAGGTGGGACGCGATGCCCCCTGAAGAGCGCACCGCGCTGCTCTCAGGCAAGTGAAGGGCGGCGCTCGCTGTTAGCCGCTGCAACGCTCCATCTCCGGCTGAAGAGCGCCGCTCCGAGGGCAGATCTATAGCCCCTTGTGCCCGGATCAGGCCGGCCAAAGGATGACGAGGGCGGGGTCGCCCTCGGCGAATCGCCCGCTGGCATACGAGTTGCTACACCTCCGCTGATGTCCTGCAGGAGCTGCACACACAGCGCCTCCACGCCCGCGTTGCGCCTAAACAATCATGAGAACACTGCTCACCACGTTGCTCATGCTCTGCACGAGCCCCGCCTCAGGCCTCGAGTGCCCCGCAGAGCTAGATGTGTCGAAGATCTATGGACGCATCCAATACGTAGATGCGTTCCCTGACTACAAGATCGAGGTCGTAGACTGCTTCGCTGACCTCAAGGTCGAGGTGGTTAGCTCCTTCCCAGACGCCGCTGGCAAGTGGGAGATCGTCGATGCGTTCCCTGACTACAAGATCCAGAAGGTCCACGCGTTCGCGGACTTCAAGGTTCAATACGTAGACTGCTTCCCGGGCCCCGGCTGCCGCTAGCGGACCTTCCCCCCGCTCTTGCTGGCGCCCTGATCCTCCTCTTCGTCCGCCGCGCGCTTCCGCGGGTGCGCTTCGAAGAACTCCCAGATTAGCTCGGTAGCAGGGACAGATTTCGGACCGCCGCGCGGCCAGCCGTGCCCCCCACCTTCGATGCTGTAGAAGGCGACCTCGGTCCCTGCCTTGCCGCCCGTCCACACGTCGAGGTGCACCTTGCCCTTTTTGAGATCCGTCCGCTCAGCTTCTCCGCACCCGCAGTGGGCAGCGAACAGCGCTGCGGATCCCGGCGCCGTCAGTCCCCAGCGGCGCTTGTCGTAGGGCACGACATCATCCGCCATCCCGTGAAAGGAGATCATGGAGACCGCCACGGCCGGCTTCGATCGGTCCACAGCCAAACCAGCGACAGGCGCGATCGCAGCGACCTTCTCCCCGTGAGTCGCAGCGAAGGAGAAGCTCATGAAGCCGCCGCTGCTGTGGCCAGTCATGAAGACTCGGTCCTCGTCGATCCTGAGCTCTTCGAGCATCAGGTCGATCACATCAGACAAGAAGATCGAGTCTTCGGTTGGCTTACCCCGCCAAGCGCCTTGCCAGCTGGTCGGCTTACCGAGGGCCGTCGGAAAGACCGCGACGAAGTCCTCCTTATCCGCCAGCTGCTTCCATCCGTAGTAGGCGCCAGCCGCGCCCTTACCGCTGCCGGTGCGACCGTGGAGCATGATCACCAGCGGCACGGGCTGCTTCTTCGAGACCTGCTTATAGCGACGCGGGATGTGCACCAAGAACTCGCGCTGCTCACCGCTCGACTCGATGGTCCGCTCGGTCGTGCCCTTCTTCTGGGCGAGGGACGGCGCAGCGAGCAGGAGCGAGGCGAGGACGGCGCAGCGCCAGATGGTAGGGTTGTGAGGTCGCATAGTCGTTGCTCTTACGGGTCGGCCGTATGGTCTGCACTCTACCAAAGAGTCACGGCGTCAACCGCATCCTGTAGTCGAACACCGCACAGGGGCATCACCTGACTCATCGACCCGCAGCTCCCCGTGCGGTGGAGAGAACATGCATCCAAGATCTTCACGCGTCTTCTTGATCAGCGGCGCCTACGCCGCCCTGTGCGTGCCTGGGATCTTCATCTGCGAACGATACATGTGGAGCCAAAGCCTGCTCCACTCCACCCAGTGGATCGCCGTAAGCGTGTGTTCGATAGCAAGCGCTCGATTCCTTTGGACGAGCCGTGGCAAGCCTGTGGGCTGGAGGCGGCCGGCGGCGTATCTCGCTGGGCTGCTCTCAGGGCTCTACCTCCTGCTCATCCTCTACGTATTCGTGTCCTACGACATCTTCGACTAGATGAGCCCTATCCCGCCTGCGCGCTAGACGCCGATGATGCGCGTGTTCCCCGGTGCCATCGGGCCTGCGGAGAACCAAAGCCAACTTGATGACGCACGGAGAGGCGCAGGCCGAAGCTGCTCGACTGGTCGCTCCGATCGCGCACAGCGCGTGCGACAGCGCCGCCCATAGACAGCTTTTCGCTTAGATGCTCCCATATCCAAGATGACGCCCGCGGCACCCCGAAGCGACCAGCGCAAGCGACCCGATGGATCTCCGTCGGCGCGCGGTGATGCCGGCGGCGGAGACTCTTCGCTCCTCCCACAGATAGACCTCGGAGGGCTGGCGGTTCACTCTGTCCGTGAGCGGGATTGCGCCGACATCGTGATGGCGGCGCTGCAGAGCGGGCGCGGCGGATGGATCGCCACCGCCAACGTCGACCACCTGCGGCGCCTGCGGCGCTCTGCTGATTTCCGACGCGCCTACGACCAGGCGTCTCTCGTCGTAGCTGACGGCATGCCGCTGGTATGGGCTAGCAAACTACAAGGCACCCCCCTACCAGAGCGGGTCGCGGGTTCAGACCTGACGCGCAGCCTGACTATGGCAGCAGCCGAAAATGGCCGAGGCGTGTTCTTCCTCGGCGGCAACCCTGGCTGCGCGGAGAAGGCCGCGGAAGAGCTTTCCCGACAAACAAAGGGGCTGAAGGTAAGCGGCATCTCCTGCCCTCCTTTAGGGTTCGAGGACGACCCAAACGCGCTCGACGCGCTGGCCGCGCAGTTGAAGACGAGCGGCGCAGACGTCGTCTTCGTGGCCCTCGGCTCGCCAAAACAAGAGCTGTTCATCGAGCAGGCGCGGGCCACGTTGCCGAGCGCATGGTGGATTGGCGTAGGGATCAGCTTCAGCTTCGTAGCTGGCGAGGTCGCGCGCGCGCCGCGCTGGATGAGGCGCATGGGCCTGGAATGGCTACATCGCCTCTGCCAAGAGCCCGGTCGACTGTGGAGCAGATACCTGCTCCACGGACCACCGTGCGTCGCGGGCTTGCTCGCGCGATCACTGTGGCGTCGGATCACCCCCTAGGCCGCGGCGCAGAGATCTGCAGCGCTCGACCGAGCCCTGGGCTGCGCCACCTGATCGCACTGCGTCCTCAGGAGCCGACCTGCAGTAAAGCTGGCGCGCTACCGATCGAGATCTCGTCGATCGTCACGAACCTGCCGCATGAGCGCAGGCGCGGGCGCGGACACACGAAACAAACCGACGCGAGCCATCGTAGTCGCCTCCTGATCTGGCTTATCAAGCCCGAACACGTAGCCTCTGCGGCATGTCCCAGAAGAAGCGATGGTCCCTGGACCCCCTCGTCCTGATCTTCTCAATCGTCGTCATCGCGCAATTGCTGACCTATCTGGTCCCGCAGGGCAAATTCGGCCGCGAAGCAGCGCCCAATGATCCCTCGAAGACTATGGTCGTCGCGGGGTCTTATGAACGCCTCGGCGACGCAGACCAGACCACGCTGTGGCCATGGCACTGCCTGACAGCCATCCCGAAGGGCCTCGAGGCGGCGATGGACATCATCTTCTTAGTCTTCCTGGTCGGCGGGATCATCAAGATCCTCCGCGCCACCGGCGCCATCGATGCAGCGCTCCACGCGGCGGTGCATCGGCTGGGCACGAAGCCATGGATCCTGATCGCTGGCTGCTTGTCTATGTTCAGCCTCGGCGCGTTCACGATCGGCATGGGCGAAGAATACGTGCCGTTGATACCCATCCTCGTGACGATGAGCCTCGCCATGAAGATGGACGCCATCGTCGCCATGGGCATGGTCTGGGTGCCCTACGGCATCGGGTGGGCATCATCCGCCTTCAACCCCTTCGGCGTCGTGATCGCGAAAGACATCGCTGGCGTGCCCCTCGAGAGCGGGACCGGCTTCCGGTTCGTGATGCTGGCCGTATTCTTGATCATCGGCTTCCAACACGTCTATGCATATGCCTGCCGCATCCGCAAAGACCCGAGCAAGAGCTTGGTCGCTCACGTCGACTACAGCACTGGCTTCGAGGCGCCTGATGACATCAAGCTCAACGGCGCGCGAGCTGCAGTGCTCACCGTGTTCTTAATCGGCGTCATCGGCTTCGTCTTTGGCGCTAAGTACGAAGGATGGTACATCAACGAACTGAACGCGGTGTTCCTCGGCATCGGCCTCATCGCAGCGGCGCTGGTCCGGATGGCGCCGAGCGAGGCGAGCAAAAACTTCATCGCGGGCGCGGCCGAGATGACCAGCGCGGCGCTGCTGATCGGCTTCGCGCGAGCGATCCAAGTCGTCTTGGACGATGGCCAAATCGGCGACACGGTGATCCACGGGATCGCGAGCCTCCTCGAAGGCGCGTCCGCGGATGTGGCCGCGATCGGCATGCTCTGCGTGCAGACCGTCTGCAACTTCTTCATTCCGTCCGGCAGCGGCCAGGCGTACGTAACCATGCCGATCATGTCACCGCTCGCCGAGCTCACACAGGTGCCGCAAGAGACGGCGGTGCTCGCCTACCAATTCGGCGACGGCTTCACCAACATGGTCGTCCCGACTAGCGCACTCGTGATGGGAACCCTCGCGCTGGGCAAGATCCCCTATGGCGCCTGGGTCAAGTTCGTGACCCCGCTGCTGCTTAAGCTCTTCGCCGCCGCCATCATCTTCTTGATGATCTCCGTGCGAACGTTTGCTGCGGCGTGAGCGTCGGCGACTAACGGCGGCTGATGTGGCAGCGACGGAGACGCGCCGACGCCGCTCTAAACAGCGCCTTAGTTGGCCTGCAGCTCACCGACCGCGTCGGCGCCAACCTCTGCGGCGAGCTCTCGCAAACCGTGCTCTGCGACGACGTCCAAGTCCTTGCGCCGGTAGTAAGCGTCCGCCTCACTCCAGCCGTTACGCCCCTTATGTTCGGGGTGCCAGAGATGGACGCCGATGCATCGATGCCAAATACAGGTGACGTTGAGGCCGGCTCTGCGGACTCGATTACGCAGGTCTGAGTCTTGCCGAGGCTTGTCGATGAACCGAAGGTCGAAGCCGTTCAACGACTCAAAGGCGGGCCGGTCGATGGCCATGTTCAGGCCAAAGATCTTGGGCCGACGGGCCGCGCCTGTGGCGATATAGAACAAGTTCTTCAGGTGCCATCCGAACATCCGACGTCGGTCAGATGGCGTAATCAGCTTTTCATGCGCGCCTCTTCGCACTCCTGCGACGTCGACTCGACTGCTGGTGGCCTCCTCGAGGCGGACGTGACCACCGACAACGAGGGTCTTCGCCCTCGCGGCGCGGAGATGCTCGCTCACCATATTCGCCGGCGGGACACAGTCCCCATCGGTGAACACCAGCTGCCGGCCCGAGCTCTTAAGGACGCTCAGGTTCATTGATCGCGCGCTCCGGAACCCCTGATCTGGCTGCCACACGTGAATCAACGGGACTGGGAACCCATCTTCTCGGACCCGCTCTATGAGCCCTGCCGTCTCCGGCCCTGATCCGTCGTCAGCGATGACTACCTCGAAGTCAGAGGTCGTCTGGCGCGCGTAACCTGCGAGAACCATCTCTAGGTATCTCGGGTTGTTATACGTCGTGATGATGACGCTGGCTGATGGAGACGGTTGCATCATGGAGGCAGTACCTCGACAGTCGTACCACAACGGACGACGTGGCAACACATCACAAAGAGCAGAAGCTAGCCATCCGCCTGCCTAATTGGTTGGGCGACACCTTGATGGCCTACCCGCTCCTCAACGCCCTGTCTAAAGCAGGCGTAGACTTCACGTGCTTCGGCCACGCTTGGGCCTCAGATATCTTCTCAGCCACCGACTTCTCCGTCGTCGCGGACGCCAGAATCCGGAGCAAGCTCTGGTTGGCCCGCCAATACCGGAGCGGCGCGTTTTCGCGCGTACTGCTGTGCCCATCTTCTTGGTCAGCCGTGATCCCGGCGATGCTCGCGAGGTTACCTGCGACCGGCGACCACAAGCTGTGCACGCCGCGCGTCCTCAGGCCCGAGGGCACCCACCGCGTAGACCAGTACTTCGAGCTCGGGCGTAACCTCTTGCCGCCCCAAACATCACCGAATCGCACCGATGCGTTCATCCCGATAAGCCCTGAGAGCGAAGCCGCGGCCGAGCGCCTCCTCGCGGAGCGGACGGAGGGGCCGTTCGTGGCGATCTGCCCCTACGCGACCAACCGTCACAACGGGCTCAACAAGGAGTGGCCGCACTGGCGCGATTTCATCGGAGGCCGCAGCGGCACGGCGCTGCTGGGCTTAGTCGCCCCGGAGGACAAGCAGCGGTTCGAGGCTGAGCACCCTGAGACGGCGGTGATCTCGACCTCCCTGACGGTGACCGCGGCGATCATGCGGCGCGCGGAGCACGTGGTCACCAATGACAGCGGGGCGATGCACCTCGCCTCATTCTTCGGCGCCAATGTGGTCGGGCTGATGGGCATCACAGACCACTGCCTAACCCAACCTTGGTTCGGCGCCTATCTCACCGGCCAAGATGAGCCGTGGGCCAGCTTGGACGACCTGGCCGCGCACTTGTCCAGCTAACGCGCTCGGGTGCTCAGCCTGCAACGGGCTGCGCGCGACCGCCGGCTACTGAACGCGACGTCGCTCGCTGCGACAGCGGCCGCAGGCCGCGTGCCCGGGCTCGTTCACGCGTGCGCTTCGACGGCGAGGGCGAACGCCGCTGTCAGCCGCATGCGACGCTCGAGGCTGTCGACGTCATAGTCGAAGCCGACCTGAAGCGTCTCGATCCAGCCATCCTTGACATGCAGCCTGAGCTTCGGCGCGTCGAGGTGCTCCTTGCGCAGGAGCTCATGCAAGACGCTGCGCGCCCACGCTTCATCGTCGCTCTTTATGACGAAGCGATCGTCGTAGACAGGATCCCCGACCAACAGGTCCTGCATACCGAGCGCCTTCCCGATCCCGGAGAAGATGCTCTCGCGATAAGAAGTCAGCTGCTTGCTGCACGAAGTCGCGACGCGGGTGCGAGTGTAGGTCGTGCTGCTCTTTCCGTGTGAGACGGTGTAGTGGTCCATGAGGACCAACGCTGCGCCGATCTTCGCCTCGACGCTTGCGCTCTTCGACCGCCACCAACGCCCACTCGCTGGCACGAACGATCCGCCGAGACGCGTCGCGACCGCCGCCCAAGCTGCGTGGATGCGCGCCCGCCACCGGCGGATGAGCACTACCGCTGACGCGATGATGAGCGCGAATGTGAGACCGATCCAAAGCGCTTTTTCCATCGGTCGTCATCCTAAGCTGCGGCGCTGCAGACGCCACCGCGGGCCCACAGACCGCCCGCCTACTGCGCGACCAGCCTTAGACCGCGCAGCTTCATCAGCGGCCCTGAGGCCTTGCGGTTGTGCACGCTGATCCGGTGCACCCCGGGCTCAAGGCGCACTAAGCCAACCGATAGCTCCTGGTAGGCCTTCCAAGACCCGGTCGACGGCACGGTCGCGTGGAGCGCGACCTGGCCGCTGACGCGGACCTCGAAGCGGCCGCCGTGGTCTCCTCGCTGGCAGGCGACGACAGCGAAGACCTCGTAGCGAGCGGCCTGGGATGTCTCGACCTCCCACTCGACGTAGTCCCCCTCGGTCCGCCAGTAGCCGAGCGAGTCCTGGCTGGCCTCGTAGCGCACCTGCTTGCCGCGCGCGGCCGCGGCCCTGCCAGAGAGCTCGGTCGCGCCGGTTGGCTTGAGCGGCTGGCGGTGGATCCGCCCGACGCCCGTGCGCATGACGGCCTGCAGCTGCTCGAGGTGCTGGGTGTAAACCTCGCGCGGGTCGCACGCTTGGGCCTTGCAGACGGCGGCGGCCATGCCAACGACCTCACCCATCGCGCCGGTGGTCTTCATCACCCGCACCGCACCGAGCGCCTCGTGGGTCACGCTGATGTCGCGACCGGCCATGAAGAGGTTGCGCAGGTTGCGGCTGTAGAGGCAACGGTACGGAACCCAATACGGCTGCTTGTAGGTGAACCCCTTGCCTTGCGTCGCCTTGGCGATGAACTCATCTCCCTCGTGGCCCACAGAGTATCGTGCGTCCGGGTAGTGCGTGTCGATCCCCCACGTGCAGGGCACGCACCCGTCTGGGAACTCCCTGCCGCTGCGGAGGTCCTCGCCGGTGAGCACCACGTCCCCCATCAGTCGCCGCGACTCGCGCTTGCCAGCGATGTAGGCCACCCAGTTGAGTCGGTGCGCAGGGTAGCGCTTCTCGACGTTCTTGATCGCGTCCCACGCGCCGTACATCGCGCGGAAGTTCATGTCGCGCACCCGCTCCATGTCGTGGATCGGGTCGCGGTCAAAGCCGTTCTCCCAGAACCAGTTGCCCAACGTGATCGGGTTGGCGCCGGCGACCGGCGCGGTCTTGCCCTCGGTGCGCCCCGGGAACGGCTTGTCGGTCAGGTCGACCGCCCAAGGACACCGCGGGAACGTCGCGTCCCGGGCGGCGGCCGCCAGCTCTGAGGACAGCGGGTCCTCGTCGTCGCAGAGGCACTGGATGTTCCAGAGGTTGCTGGCGCCCATGTGCCCGCGGTCGGTCTGCTCGAAGTCCGCGCCGCCCAAGAAGCCGACGCAGCCGTCGCCGGTGCTGTCCAAGAACCAGCGACCGCGGATGGAGACGCGGCGCCCCGTACGGACCTGCTGACAGGTCACCGAGCGGAGCGCGCCGTCGACGGCGTCTGCCGCGTTCATGCGATGCTCCAAGAAGAGCGTGATGTTGGGCTCTGCTCGGACGACGCGCAGCTTGCGGTCATCGTCAAAGACCTCGGCGGCCTGGCCGTTGGCGGAGTTGACCCGTCGCTTCGGGACCAGCTCCATGACGACGTCGCCGACCCGAGGGTAGGGCTGGTGGTTCAGCTTGCCCTGCGGCCACACGCGCACCTCCGAGCTGGCGTTTCCGCCCAGGACCGGCCGGTCCTGCACTAGGGCGACGCGCAAGCCGAGGCGCGCGGCAGTGACGGCGGCGCTGGTGCCCGCGACGCCGCCGCCGACGACGACGAGGTCGAACGCGCCGGCGTCGACCGGCTCCGCGGGCAAGCCGAGGACGCTGCGACGGAAGCGCTCCAGCGCTGCGCGGTCTTTGGGCGGCTTCCAGCTGGGACTCGCGCTGAACACGATCGCGTCGCACCGCCCCTCGAACCCGGTCAGGTCATGCAGCGCCACCGATGTCCGGCCGCCGACCTCGACGAAGCCCCCGTCTTGCCAGTGCCACGCAGCACCTTCGGTGCCGAACGTGGTCGACAGGGGTTTGCCGTCGACGAGCAGCTGGAAGCGGCCAGGCGCGCCGGGCGCCTTCCACGGCGCGACCCAGTCCCTCGTGCGAACCCAAACCCGCCGCCGACCCGCGGCGCCGAAGTCTACTTCTGTCGTAGCGTCAGCGACGGGCACCCCCATGCCGTGCGCCAACAAGTACGGAGAACCCATCAGGTCCATGAACTGTTGGTCGAGGACCCAGCCGCCGTGGTCATCAAAGGCCTCTGCCTCAAGCAGCACCGGCGCCGCGCGCCCTTGCTTCTGACCGACAGCCGCCGAATGAAGCGCGAGACCCGCTGCTAGCACAAACAAGCAGCGGCGGTCGAGGGGTTTCCAGAGCATGCGACGGAGATCGAGAAGAGGTGGGATCGACGAGGTGCGTAGCCTTCACACTCTAGCAAGAAGCCCCCACAGGGCGCCCACGGCGCGCCTTGAACAGCTCCTAGAGTACGTGCGCAGGCAGGCTTCACCGCCGGCAGCGCGCAGCCGCGCTCAGCTGGCGTCTTCGGCAGGTGGCTCGATCGCGTCGACGATCTGGCTCACCGCCTCCTTGCTGATCGCGCCCCCGACGACGAGAGCGTTGACCAGCGCGCTGAGCGTGACCTTGAGCTGGTCCACGTCATCGCAGACCGCGGCGATCGCTTCGTCCTGCGAACGGTCCTTGCTCACTTTTTCTCGCTCGCCCTGCAGCTGCTGACGCTGCATCTTCGCAATGCGGTGCTCGTTATCTTGGATATCGAGGCGATTGCCGACATCGCCTAAGAACATGGTGCGTAGCCATCCCATAGCTGCTCTCTCCAACCTCTCTTTTGATTTCTTCGTCCAGTTTACGCCCTTGTCACCCGGGCCTCGCCCGCGCGACAGACCCCTTTCAAAGCGTCGGGCGACGCCAAACAGCCCGGCGACGCGCGACGCTACTCACCGCTATTAGCCCCCTGCTCATCACTCGACGCCTTCGCCCTGCGAACGAGCACGCTCCAAGGAAAGAAGTAGAAGAAGAGCACGGGATAAATCGCCAGATCGCTGAGCCCTAAGGCCTCGAGCCCCATAAAGACAAAGATCAGCAGGTGCATGCGCACCACATTGAGATACGGCTTAACCAAGGCCGCGCCTCGCGCCTTCGCGGCGTCACCGGCGCCGCTACCTGCCTTTAAGGGGAGGTCCGACCACCGCGAGACAAGGGTGGCTAAGACCATGGGGTAATAGTTCGCGACAGCGCAAGCCGTCAACGCAAACGGGTCGCCGAACGGATTGCCGAAGAGCCCAGGCGGACCTACCGGTCCTCCCGGCATCGGCATGAACATCTCCAGAAACACCGCGTGGCCATAGTGGAAGCCGCCGAAGTGGATCGTGAAGAAGGCCAGCAAGAACAGACCGCCGAAGATCTTCAGGACAAACGACCCACCGTTAGCCCGCAGTAAGCCCGTGAAGATCGCGGCGACGATGGTCAGGAAGCCAAATGTCAACGAGCAGACCCAGAGCCCCCAGATCAAATCCGCGGTCTGCCAACCAAAGGTCGACGCCGCGATGACGGTGCCGACGAACGCGACCACATCACGCCTCCACTCCAAAGTAGAGGCGGGCTGCGCTGGGGGTCGCTGCTCAGGCCTAGTCAGGAAAGGTGGGGCTGTAGTCATCGGCGAAGGCGCGCTCGATGAAGCTAGAAAACACCGCGTCAGCGCGCGACCCAAAAAATGGCGCTCGAGTGAGCGACGAAGCCGCGGGCCTATGACCGCCTCAGACACCGACCGCCGACAAGCAACAGCGCGGCTATCAGCAACGCTGCCAAGAACGGCGAGCCACGCATGGCCGGATAAAGCGAGCCGCCGACCAGCCGGCGCAACTCTTCGCGGAGCAAGATCCTGCGCGGCACCGTGTGTTGATCGTCCCAGTCGAAGCTGCCGTCGTCGCGCAGCGTTAGGATCCCGACCGTCGGCAGGTCATTCGGGTCCGCGTCCCGACTTCGGTCGCAGTTATTGCCGTGATAGACCTGCTTCGTGCCGGCAGCATCCACGAACCCCGCGCTGCTGTGAACATGGCCCGCGAACTGCAGCGCAGGAGCCGGACGCAAGGTCTCCTTCACCGGGCGGTGCGCGAGCACGATCAAGCCGTGCTGCGGCGCCGCCTTCGCAGACTCTTCCAAGAGCACCCGCGACGCCGGGCTCAGTTCGCCAGCGGCGTTGTCTAGACCAAGGATCCGCCAACCGGCGAGGTCGAGGCGCCAGTGCGTCGGGCCGATCCACTCCTCGAAGAGATCGAGCGATCCGTCTGCGCGCCGTTGGTCGTGGTTGCCAGGAACAACCAACAGCGGCGCGCCCAGGCCGTGCGCGCGAATCGAGCTGTGCAGCGCTGCGTATCGACCCGGCTTGGCGTTGTTGACGGTGTCCCCGAGCTGCAGGACCAGATCGGGCTGCAGCTGCGCGACTAGCGCCTGCAAGTCAGCGAACTCGGAGAACCCATTTTGAACGTCGCCGATCACCGCCACCCGAAGCGGCGACGACCCAACGTCTACTTGATCCACGGGCGTCGCGAGACGACGCGGCCCCCCGCCCCAAATCTGGCGTCCGGCGAACCACGCCGCGCCAACCATCAAGGCGGCGATCCATAGCAAGAGGCCGGCGAGTAACCGGCCGCGGCTGCCGCCCAAAACTCGACCGAGCTTGGCGGCGTCTGCGCGAGTCATGCTTTCTAGCTCAGGCATAGGGCGACGACCGGACGCTAACACATGACTCGGAATACGCACGGCACAAGCGCCCCGGCAAAGCAGGTGAGGCCTCGCCGAGACGCGAGCGCGGCCCCCTAGCCAGCCCTGCGCTGCTACACCCCAGCGATCGTGCTGCAGGCCTGCAGCGACGGGGCCGCGCGACGCTGCTGGCGCTTG